>Ga0315289_10000111_pt1 | contig 126068 bp, 116 predicted proteins | sample YL17G11_40_MG_FD_203452 | JGI IMG/M metagenome (GOLD analysis project Ga0315289, IMG submission 203452) | Sediment microbial communities from Yellowstone Lake, YNP, Wyoming, USA - YL17G11_40 | ecosystem: Environmental > Aquatic > Freshwater > Lake > Sediment | place: USA: Wyoming | collected... | reverse complement strand
TTGTTCGATTTGTCGGCTTCGTAGGAGACGTTGTAGATCGCGTTGGTGGCGTCGATGCCCATGCAGCGCTGGATACAACCGCCGACCTTCTGGCAGAGCATGCGGGTCATGTCCTGCTTCTTGTGCAGGTCGTCGGTGTTCTGGTGAATGTGGGTGAAGCGGCTGATCCGCTGTCCCGTGAGATGGGAGATGGCCGTGCACAGCTCTTCGTTCTCGGGCTTGGCTGCTTCGTCGAAGGTAGTCCCGATGGTGTTGAGGCAGTTCATCTGCCGCTCGTCGGTGCGGTCGATGAGCTCACCGTTGAAGTAGATGTTCCGCCGCATCTTACCTAGTCCCTTGATGTACTCTTCCTTGGTTCTCATGTCTCCTCCTTCTATGTGTTTATTCTAGCTTTGTGTCATGTTGGCAACCAGTTCATGCCGCTCCAGGCCTCGGCGCTACTTCTTGAGCCAAAGGTGTGCATAGTAGGCATACGCCCCCGCATCGTGGAATGTGCTCACATTCTGCACCTTCTTATTGTAGCCCTCATAGTGACGTCCGCACAGCAGCGGCAGAAAGAACATCGCGCTGAAGAGATACTCGCGGCTCCGGTTGTAGATCTTCTTTCGTTCTTGCGTGTCGAAGGTCGCATCGCCCTTGGCGACCAACTGGTCCAAGTGCGGGCGGTTGTTCTTCTTGTCCGGGAAGCAGTAGCCACCGTCTCGGCCCGCGGTAGGATAGCTCCGTACACCTGCATGGGTACTCCATATCTACCCCGCCTCATGGACCATTATGGTGTACGGCATGTTTCTGAACGAGCACAGGTCAATAGGCCGCCAGGGGGCTGGCACGGGGCCGCCATCGATGGGAGTCGCCGTTGCGCCCGCCGCACTGCGCCCAACCCAGGTGTGCCCATCAAGCCCCCAGGACCGCACGCAGGCGGTCGGGGTAGTCGGTTGTGATGGCGTCGACGCCGTAGCCCCACAGGCGGCGCATGTCATCCAACTCGTTCACGGTCCACGTGTAGAAGGAGAGCTTTCGCAGGTGTGCCCGTCGCACCACGCTCTCATCGACGGGCGGGTAGAAGACGGAGACCGCTTGGGCGTTCAGCGAGAGGGCAAAGGCGAAAAGACGCGCCCAGTCCGTCACGTCCACGGCGTTGGTGAGGAGGGCAGCGGGCATTGATGGTTCCAGGGCCCGGTAGCGGGCCACGACCCGCGGCAGAAAGGAGTGGACAGCACAGTCGCCCACGGCGCCCAGGTCGCGCACGACGCGCAGCACCTGCTCCTCGATGTCGGGCTGCTTGATTTCCAGGATCATGAGGGCGCGGCCGCGGGTCAAGTCCAGGGCCTCGGCCAGGGTGGGGACCGGCTCACCAGCGAAGCGCCCCTCGAACTGGCGGGCGCCTGCGTCCAGTTTCTTGACCTTGGCCAGGCTCATCTTCCTCACGTCGCCCTGGCTGTCGGTGGTGCGGTCCACCGTGGAGTCGTGGAGGAGGACGGGGACGCCGTCGGCGGTGGCGTGCACGTCGACCTCGATGCCGTCGGCGCCGAGATCGAGAGCGGCGCGAAGGCCGGCCAGGGTGTTCTCGGGCGCGTGTCCCTTGCAGGCGGCGTGGGCGATGACGAAGGGATGTAGGGCCATGGTCGGTTGCCTGCCTTTGCTACTCTGGTCACGCCTAGCGCTTCGACCGCACGCACTGGACCTGGTCGAACTGTGTGAGAGCGTCTGGCCTCTCGCATTGGGGCGCATCGGGGCTGGGAGCCTCCTCCTGGATGGCATAGACGACGAAGGACTGGCCGTCGGAGGCATACCAGTAGCCGTTGACGAGTGCTTCGCCCAGGGGATCGGCCGCTGGCAGGGGGTCCAGGACCTCCTTCAGCTTGCAGCCCAAGTCGGCGTCTTCGTAGGCGCAGAAGGTCTGGATGTTGCCGGCGGTGTCCGGGTAGGCCCCTTTCTCCTCGCGGTACTCTTCCAGGGCGGCGGCGAGGCGCTCCAGGTGCCCCCGGCGCTGCAAGTCGCGCTCGCCAGCGCCGGGCTCGGGTGTTGGAGTAACGGTAGGGGTTGTCGGGCGGGGGGTGGCGGTCGGGGGTCGCGGCGTGCGTGTCGCACGGGGGCCCGCCCCTGGGGCGCTGGTCGGGTAGGCCGTGCCGAGGGCGGGGGGAGGCTGGGTGTCGCCGCCGGTGGCCAGATCGGTGGCCACGATCGCTACCACCACGGCTGCCAGCGCGCCGAATAGGCCGAGTGTCTGCCGCCGGTAGTGAAGCCAGTCCAAGCTACTCCTCCCGCACGTTCGCCGTCATGCGCACTGGCCCTCCCTGTCAATCGGCGGCCAGGCTCATTCTAGGCTAGGGCCAGGCGGCGGACAAGGCGCCCCCTTCGGCCCCTACCCCTTTCGTCCGAACGGCTCTTGCCCGGTCAGCAGCCTGCCACGAATCATGGCCCCAAGACCTAGTCTTGGGCAACACAGCGGGAGGAGGCATGGGGGTGTCGACACAGCCAAGACGCGGCCCCGACCGGGCCTGGGAAGACAAGTACCGGGATGTCTGGCGTTGGGATCGCACCGCCTGGGGCACCCACTGCGTGGACTGCTACCCCACAAACTGCCCCTTCCGGGTGTACGTCAGGGATGGGGTTGTCGTCCGCGAGGAGCAGGGCGCTACCTTCGAGACCGTGGAGGAGGGAGTACCCGACATGAACCCCGCCGGGTGCCAGAAGGGCTCCTCCTGGAGCCAGATGCTCTACGGGAAGGAGCGCGTGCTCTACCCCCTCCGAAGGGCCGGCGAGCGCGGCGAGGGAAAGTGGACGCGCATCTCCTGGGACGACGCTTTGACGGAGATAGCCGAGGCCCTGTTGGACGCCATACAGGAGTCGGGGCCGGAGTCCATCGTGCGCATCGGCACGCCCGGCGAGGGCGGCGCGCAGACCATGGTCCTTGCAGGCATGGTCCTCAACCGCCTGGGGGCAACGACGACCGACGTCCAGGCCGAGATCAACGACTTCAATCCGGGTCTGTATGCCACCTTCGGCCGCTTTGACCCTGTGCCCAGCAGCGACGACTGGTTTCACTCGGAGCTGCTGCTCATCTGGGCCAACAACCCCGCCTACAGCGCCATCCCCTGGTATCACTATCTGGTCGAGGCCCGCTACCACGGCAGTGAGGTCGTCACCATCGCCCCTGACTACAGTCCCTCGGCGATCCACGGGGACCACTTCGTGCCGGTGCGCATCGGCTCTGACGCCGCCCTTGCCCTCGCCATCTGCCGCGTCATCATTGACGAGGGGCTGATGGATGAGGCCTTCGTCCGCGAGCAGACGGACCTGGGGCTGCTGGTGAGGACCGACAACGGCCGCTTCCTCCGCCAGTGCGATCTCCAGGAAGGCGGCTCCGACAGCATCTTCTGCTTCTTCGACACCGGGACAGGCCAGGTCGTCGAGGCGCCGCGCACCCTGGATCTGGGTTCCCTGAGGCCGGCCCTGGACGGAAGCTATCGCGTTACCCTGACCGGTGGCGCCGAGGTGGAGGTGGTGCCGGCGTTCGTGCTCTTGCGGCAGCGCCTGAATGACTACGCGCCGGAGGCCGTCTCCACCCTGTGCGGCGTCGATCCGGACACCATCCGCGACCTCGCCCGAAAGGTGGCGGGGCGCTGCACCCGCATTCTCCTCGGGTGGACTCTAGGCAAGTCCTACCATGGCGACCTCATGGAGAGGGCCATCTGCCTGGTGCTGGCCCTGACTGGCAACTGGGGCAAGAAGGGCGCGGGGATACGAAGCTGGGGCGTCGGCATGTTCGATGGCATGTTCATCTGGGCCAACAAGCCGCGTCCCGGTCAGGAGGCGACCCGCGAGCTGCTCCAGGCCCAGCAGGCGATGTTCGACGCTGCTCTCGCGCAGGACCCTTCGCTTACCGAGGAGATCCTCGTCGCAGAGATGGGCTACGCGGGTGCCCAGATGGGCGGCACCGTGCCGCCTGCCTTCTTCTGGTATCACCACTGCGGCTATCGGGAGGTGTGGAACCGGCCCGAGTGGAACGACCCCTCCATGCGCCGCCCCTTCGACGACTACCTGCGCGAGGCCATGGAGAAAGGGTGGTGGCAGGGCAGTGTGCAGCCCTCCCCGGAGACAGCGCCCCGCGTCATCTTCGAGATCGGCGGCAACCTGCTGCGGCGACAGCGCGGCGGCCAGCGGATGCTGCTGCGCCACCTCTGGCCAAAGGCCCGCCTCATCGTCTCCGTGGACTGGCGCATGAGCACGACCGGTCTCTGGTCGGACATCGTTCTGCCCGCTGCCCAGCACTATGAGAAGCCCAACTTCCCCTACACGACGCCCGACGTCATGAACCTTACCTTCTCCGACACCGCCGTGCCGCCGCCGGGCGAGGCGCGCTCTGAGTGGCAGATCACCCTCATGCTGGCGAAGAAACTATCCGAACGCGCGAAGGCGCGTGAGTTCGTGGAGGTGCCGACGCGCATGGGCGTGCCCGTTCGCCTCGATACGCTCTACGATGACCTCACGTATGGCGGCGCTCTGGTGGACGATGACGCCGTCATCGACGAGATGGTGCGCGACTCGGCGGTAGCGGGGAATGTGCCGCCGGACACGACCCTGGAGACGTTGCGGGAGAAGGGCTGGGTGCGCTTCACCGGCTGGGGCCGCTCACCGATGGCCCTGGCTCAGGCCTCCGACCTGCTCCCGAACGAGACCCATTCTCCCTTCCGGTGGCAGACCGAGAAGAAGCAGCCCTTCCCAACCCTCACCCGCCGTGCCCAGTTCTACATCGACCACGAGTGGTTCCTGGAGGCCGGCGAGGAGCTCCCGGTGCACAAGGAGGCGCCTGCCCACGGCGGCAACCATCCGTTCCAGATAACCAGCGGCCACCCGCGCTGGAGCGTCAACTCTATGAACATGACGAACCGGGTCATCCTGGGCACCCAGCGCGGCCGCCCCACCATCTACGTCAACGACGGCGACGCCGCCGCGCGCGGCATAGAGGACGGGCGGGACGTGCGGGTGTTCAACGACGTGTCGTCGGCGGTGGTGCAGGCCCGCGTGACGCCGGCGGTGCGGCCCGGGCAACTCATCATGTACAACGGCTTCGAGCCCTACCAGTTCGAGGGCTGGCAGGATTTCTCCAACGTGGAGCCGGGGATGGTGAAGTGGCTCCACCTGGCCGGCGGCTACGGGCACCTGCGCTATCGCGCCCTGCACTGGCAGCCTGTGCCCATCGACCGGGCCGTGCGGGTCGATATCGCCCCGGCCTAGTGTGGTGAATCAGAGACCCGCAGCCAGATGTCATTCTGAGCGTCAGCGAAGGACCCGTGATGGCAGGCGTGGTTCGACGGATGCTTCACTTCGTTCAGCATGACAAAGACAAAGCATTGAATCTGTTAGCGAATCCCTGACCCAGGACACCGGCAGGGCGCTGATGAACCCAAGCGGGCCGCTCGTGGTTTGACAGGCCCTCGGCCTGAGCTCGGGCCGAAGGCTCACCACGAGCGGAATCCAGAAACCGCTCGTCCTGATCCTGCCTGCCCGCCGGCAGGCGGGTCGAAGGGCGAGCGGCGACTTTTTCAGCAGCCTGTTAGGTCTTGCGTTGTGTCCCGGCTGGAGTACAATAGCCTCGGAGAAGGGATGCTCGGCCTGCGGAGCGGAAGGCGGGGCCGTAAGTCGGGCTAGGTGCAGGGACGCGTGGGGGCCGGTTCGCAAGAGCTGGCCCCCTTGATTGCTTGCGTCGCGGCGGCACGGGGGCCAGCCGGGGCCGATCGGCCCGCCGGCTCCTCCCGAGGCGCGCTCTTCCGGGTGCGGGTAGCCGTTCCCCGGTGGTATCATCAGTACCTCCAGCGTCCATAGCGCCTTCGCGGGCGGAAAGGACAGGGTGAGCAGATGAGCGCCCACGTCGACTATGCGGCCAGACTGAGGAAGATCCAGAAAGGGATGGGCGAGCAGGATATCGACATCCTGATCGCCAGCAGGCTGAGCACCGTGGGCTATGTCTTCGGTGCCTTCGTCCCCTGGCGCGGGATCGCCCTCATCCCCAGGGACGGGGAGCCGGAGCTCTTCGTTCTGGCCCTCGATGCGGAGCGGGTGAAGGACGATAGCTTCTTCAAGAACGTCAGCCCGGTGGGGCCGCTGCCCGGGATGCTGATGTGGGAGCGCGTCACGGCGTCGATGCGGGCCAGGGGGCTTGAGCGGGGGACCATCGGCGTCGAGCTGGGCCACTCGCCGATCCGGATCGAGACCTTCCTCCTGGCGAGCGAGTACGAGATCCTGCGCAGCAGCTTCCCGGACGCGTCCTTCCAGAGCGTGACCGAGCTGCTGGATGCGCTCTTCCTGGTCAAGGAGGAGGCGGAGATAGCGCTCTTCCGGCGGGCGGGCGAGATCTGCGACCTGGGGATGGCAGCCGTCTTCGAGGAGATACAGGTCGGCATGACGGAGACGGAGGTGGCCGGCATCGCTGAGTACGCCATGCGGCAGGCCGGCAGCGAGCTGAACTGGACCTTCACCGGCGGCCAGGAGATCGGCTCCGGATACCGCTCGGCCTACGCCTGGGGTGGCTGCACCCCGCCGACGCGGAAGCTCATCCAGCCCGGCGACAACGTGGTCATTGATCTGCACTGCATGTACGACCTCTACCTGGGTGACCTCTCGCGGAACGCCATCATGGGCGAGCCAACCGCCGAGCAGCGCAAGCTGTCGTCCGCCTTCGTAGCCACCTGCAACCACCTGCTGGAGAGCCTGAAGCCGGGGGCGACGCTGGGCGAGGTGGCGCGGAAGGTGGACACCTTCCTGGACGAGATCGGCTACCGGCAGTATGCCCTGCCGGGCTACGGCCACGGCATCGGCATCCTCGGGAACGAGTGGTACCCGGCCCTCGCCGACTCCACCGCGCCCTACGAAGCGGGCGCCGATATCGTCCTCCAGCCGAACATGGTCGAGGTGGCGGCCATCGTCCTCAACAAGCCGGGCGTGGGCGGGTTCAGGATGGAGACGCCCGTCCTCATCACCGCCGACGGCGCCGAGCCGCTCAGCAAGACGCCCGTTGAGCCGGAGATCATACAGGGGTAGGGGGCCGCGGCCGCTCCGGCGCTGCGTGAACCAACTCGGACCCTGGCCCTTCACAGCCGTATGGCATATACTGGTGGCGAAGAAACGCCCGAGGTGAGGGAAACGGTTGGGCGAGCCACACGACCCATCGCGAGAGAAAGACTTGTTGGCCCAGGCGTTGTCGCACGACAAGCTAGCGCTTGGGCTGTTCTTGGGCGCCGGGTGTCCAGTGTCGGTACGGATCAGCGGACCGGGAGGCGACGTGCCCCTGGTTCCGGATGTAGCCGACCTCACGTCTCAGCTTGGGGAGTACATCGCCACAACCGAACTGGCAGATGCGTTCGCCATGATAGCATCACAGCTGCGAGAAGACGGCGCTCTCTCCCCTAACATAGAGGCAATCCTGACCCACATCCGGTCGCTGCGGCAGGCCGCGGGATCCCAGGAGGCCAGGGGACTAAGTGCAGCCCAGCTCCAGCAGTTGGACGATGAGCTGTGCAACAAGATCGTGCAGATCGCCGACCAGAAGCTGCCGTCTTGCGACACTCCTTATCATCACTTGGCCGTCTGGACAGTGTCGGCGGCCCGCGACTTCCCCGTCCAGTTCTTCACAGCCAATTACGACCTGCTGCTCGAACAGGCGTTGGAGGACCGCCGGGCTCCCTACTTCGATGGCTTCGTTGGATCGCGCCAAGCTTTTTTCGACCCGTACGCTATGGAGGAGGACAGGCTGCCCTCTCGATGGTCGCGCGTCTGGAAGCTACACGGTTCAATCAACTGGATGCTGGACGACAGCGGCAACGTTTATCGCGCCTCAGAGCCCAAACCGGGGGCCGCACGGGTGATTCACCCATCCCACCTGAAGTACGAGGAAAGCAGGCGGATGCCGTATCTGGCGATGGTGGACCGCCTGCGCGCCTTCTTCACACAGGCGAAGCCCCCCCTTCTCGTTACCTGCGGCTACTCATTCCGCGACCAGCACATCAATGAGAGTCTGCAGCAAGGCCTGCGTGGCAATCCTAAGGCGATGGCTTTCTGCCTCGTGTATGGCAAGATCGAGTGTTATCCTCTGGCACTGCAACTAGCGTTGACGCGTCCCAACTTGAGTTTGCTGGCGGAGGATGCCGCTGTCGTGGGGACGCGGCAGGCGGTATGGGCGGACCGTAGCGAATCGTCCAGCAGCCCCGCCTCGAACGCTCGCGAAGCGCCCGGGAACCAGGGAGACTCCACGGGAGGCCGCGGCCTCTTCCCGTTGGGTGACTTTCGGGAGTTCGCGCTCTTCATTCGCGAACTGGTAGGCAGGAAGGGGATGCCAGGGCGAGCGGCGAATGGCAGCTGACCTAACCCTTCTTGGCAGCGTCGAGAGCGCCAAAGGGGCGACAATCACCGTCTGTTTGGATGAGGAGACCGTGTCCGGCCTAGCATTCATCGGCGGCCGAGGATACCGAATCGGTCAGGTGGGCAGCTTTGTCCGGATCTCAATGGGGTATCTGGACCTCTTCGGCGTGGTGTCGGAGGTCGGTGCAGGAGCGGCCCCGGAGAGCCTCGCCGCCGTCGAACCGCACGGGCACAGATGGATGACGGTGCAGCTTGTCGGGGAGGCCGACCAGAGGGGCGAGTTCCGAAGGGGTGTCTCTCAATACCCCACAATCGGTGACCCGGTTCACCTGGTTACTGAGGACGATCTCGCCGCAGTCTACGGCCGTCCGGACTCACCCAACTTCGTCCGCGTGGGACACTTGGCAAGCAGCGAATCGATACCCGCATTGCTGGACATCACGAAGCTGGTCACACGACACTCCGCAGTGCTGGGGAGCACTGGGGCCGGCAAGACGACCACGGTGGCGAGCATCTTGGACGTTCTAGCCAATCGCGAGCGCTACCAATCGGCCAGGGTCATCGTCCTAGACATGCATGGGGAGTACCCCAAGGCTCTCAGAGACAAGTGCACCGTCTTCCGCGTCAGCGCCCAGCGGGACGCAGGGGAGCAGCCCCTATACATCCCTTATTGGGCCCTCACCTTCGACGAGCTGCTCCCGGTCATCATGGGCGATCTCGACGATGTCGGGCGGGGAGCCATACTTGAGAAGGTCACACAACTGAAGCAGGCCGCGCTCTCAAAGCAGCCCCGGGCCGGCGTCACTCCGGACAACCTGACCGTGGACACGCCGGTTCCATTCAGCATTCACAAGCTTTGGTTCGATTTGCACCGTCTCGTAAATGCCACTCACACCCAGAGCGGGGGTCAGTCGGACGCCACGGAAGCGCTGGAGTTCGACCAGTCCGGCACCCCAGTGCAGGCCGGTGACCCAATGAAAGTCATGCCACCCAGGTACCAGCCACAGACGCAAGCGGCTGGTGAGACCAAGATCTACCTGAGCAGCAGCCCGCTCAACATCCGGCGGCCTTTGCACGCCCTAGCCTCTAAGCTCCGCGATCCTCGCTTCGCCTTTCTGTTCTCGCCCGGTCCCTGGTGTCCCGACATAGACGGACTCCCGGAGGAGGATCTTGATTCGCTAGTTGAAGCATGGGTTGGAGGGCCGGAGCCTGTGACCGTCCTCGACCTCTCTGGTATCCCCTACTCTGTCCTGACACATCTTGCCGGTGTGCTCCTTCGTGTCATCTACGACGCCCTCTTCTGGTCGCGAGAACTGTCAGAAGGCGGGCGGGAAAGACCCTTGCTTGTGGTCCTTGAGGAGGCCCACGCCTACCTGGGGCGGGACAACCATGGTCCTGCAGCCGACAGCGTCAAGCGCATCGTCAAAGAAGGGCGCAAGTACGGAATCGGTGCCATGATCGTTAGCCAACGGCCGGCCGAGATCGATACGACCATCCTCTCGCAGTGCGGGACCCTACTCGCAATGCGGCTGGCAAACACGACTGACCGCGCCCAGGTGACGGCGGCTGCGCCGGACAACCTAGAAGGGTTGTTCAACATGCTGCCTGCCTTGAGAACCGGCGAGGCCATCATCGTGGGCGAGGCCGTTAACTTGCCGCTGCGGGCCGTGATCATCGCGCCTCCAGAAGGCCGGCGGCCTGACAGTGACGACCCGTTAGTGTACGACGAACGCGGGCCCGGCGGGTGGAACCGAAACCGGGAACCAAGCGACTACGGAGAGGTAGTGGGAGCCTGGAGGAGGCAGGACCGCCGTTCTCCCCGGATTGTGCGCAGTGGAGAAGGAGGCACCACCCAGGGTGCAGAGGACTCAAGTAGCGTCGTCTAACATCCAGAGTATTGGATATCATCCACCAACCCAGACGCTTGAGGTAGAGTTCCTGAGCGGCCGGATCTACCAGTACTTCGACGTGCCGGAAACCGTGTACCAGGCGTTCATGGAGGCCTCCTCCAAGGGCCGATTCCTGGCGAGCGGCATCAAAGGCGCATACCGGTACGCCAGGCTTTGACCCGGCGTACTCCGGTACCCCGTGCTCCCCAGTGTCGCCCAGCAGGCGTCCGGACCACTGGAACACAGGAGCGCACCTTCCATGTCCGACTTGTGGGCCCACCTAGCCGACCGCACCCAGGACGCGTACGGGCCGAAGGCTGCCTCACCGTGTTGGCCCCCGCTTCCGCGCCCTCGTGGAGGGGGATGAGCCGCCGCCGGAGCAGCCCCCTACGTGACCCGTCAATCCCTCGAACGGCGCTGACCTGAGCGTGTTGCGCAACTCCGTAGGCCAGGCTTTCAAGCCTGGTCACACGGGGGACGCCGAGGCTGGAAAGCCTCGGCTACAGGGATTCGCAGCGGGCTCTAACCAGCCTTTCGGTTGAAGGTGTCAGGGGCTCATTGTAGAATGAACCTGCCTGCTCCGGCCAGGCCAGCCGGCCGGCAGGCTCGCTTGTTGTAGAGGAGAGGCGGAAGCTCCATGACCGAGAGAGTCCTGAAGATCGGCCTTCCGGCCGGCAGTCTCCAAGAGGCGGCCCTGGCCCTGTTCCGCAAGGCGGGCTACGACGTCACCTTTCGTGGCCGCTCCTACTACCCCTCAGTGGATGACCCGGAGATAGATTGCATCCTTATCCGGGCCCAGGAGATCCCTCGCTATGTAGAGGACGGGGTAATGGACGCGGGGCTGACGGGCTACGACTGGGTGCAGGAGAACAGGGCCGAGGTCGTTGAGGTGGCCGCGCTGGTGTTTTCGAAGGAGTCACGTCGGCCGGTGCGATGGGTACTGGCGGTACCCCAAGATTCACCCATCCGGAAGGTTCAAGACCTGGAGGGGAAGCGCATCGCCACCGAGCTCGTGAACGTGACCACCGACTTCCTGCGGTGGGCGGGCGTGCAGGCACATGTCGAGTTCTCCTGGGGCGCCACCGAGGCCAAACCCCCCGTCCTCGCCGACGCCATCGTCGAGCTGACTGAGACGGGCAGGTCTCTGGCTGCCAATAACCTGCGCGTCCTGGAGACGGTCCTAGAGAGCACGCCTCGCCTCATCGCTAGCAAGGAAGCCTGGGCCGACCCCTGGCGACGCAAGAAGATCGAGGACGTGAGCCTGATGCTCAGTGGCGCCATGGCCGCCGAAGGCAAGGTGGGGCTGATGCTGAACGCACGGACCGCAGATCTCGACAGGGTCATCGCCATTCTCCCGGCCCTGGAGAAGCCCACTGTCTCCTCCCTCTCCGACACGGCGTGGGTAGCCGTGAACACCATCGTCGATGAGTCCGTGGTGAGGGAGATCGTGCCCAAGCTGAAGGACGCTGGAGCACGGGGTATCGTGGAGTACCCCATCAACAAGATCATTGACTAGCCATGCCTCCTCTGTCCCTGCACATGGGCATCGCCAAGGAGCTGGCCGACCGCCTGCGCCACAAGTCGCTGGAGGCAGACCTGGGCGCCTACTACCTGGGTTCGACCACGCCCGACATCCGGGTCATCACGCGCTGGGAGCGAAGGCGCACTCACTTCTTCGACCTGAACGAGTTCGGCCACCAGGACGGCGTGGCGGCCCTCTTCGGCGAGCACCCAGAGCTGGCCGACCCCGGCCGCCTGAACGCCTCGACGCGCTCCTTCGTGGCGGGCTATGTGTCACACCTCGTGATGGACGAGGTGTGGATCACCGAGATCTACCGTCCCTTCTTTGGCACGGGGTCGCCCCTGGGCGGCGACGCGCGCGCCAACGTCCTCGACCGTGTCCTCCAGTACGAGCTGGACCGTCAGGAGCGCGGGAAGCGGGAGATCATGGAGCACGTGCGCCGCGAGCTGGCCGCGAGCGCCCTGGAGATCTACGTGGGCTTCATCGACGCCGAGACCCTCCGCCGCTGGCGGGACATCTCGGTGGAGGTGGCGGCGCACGCGCCGGACTGGGCCAGCTTCCGCTACCTGGCGGGACGCCATCTCAGGGAGTACGGAATCGGCAGCGCCGCGGACGTGGAAGAGTTCATGAAGGGCGTGCCGGAGATGCTGTCGGAGACCGTCCGGCACGTCGGGCGGGACCGCATCCAGGCTTTCCTGGACCGGAGCCGCAGCGACGTCCTGCGGGCCATCAAGGATTACCTTCCGTGAGGATTATCTACGGGGCTGAGGAAGCGCGGCGGACGGTGCTCCGTCGCCAGCCGATGGGCCAGACAGAGCTGCCGCCGGCGGCGCGGGAGCGCATCCGCGAGGTCTTCGGCGCCGAACTCTCGGCGCAGGAGGTGGTGGAGCGCATCGTGGCTGACGTGCGCGCCGAGGGCGACGCCGCCGTCCGTCGCTACAGCCGCGCCTTCGACGGCGTCGAGTACGACTCGCTCGAGGTGCCCCGCGCCGACGCCCAGGTGGCCTATCAGGAGGTGGGTGCGCCACTGGTCGATGCCCTGCGCTTCGCTGCCGACCGCATCCGCGCCTTCCACGAGGCCCAACGCCGGCACGGCCCGACGAACTTCTTCGAGGACGGCCTCGGCATGCAGGTGCGGCCGCTGGAGCGGGTGGGCGTCTACGTGCCGGGGACGGCCGTCGTCTATCCGTCGTCGGTGCTAATGACGGTGATACCGGCGCGAGTGGCCGGCGTTGACCAGGTGCACATGGTGAGTCCGGCCTCGGCCGATGGCCGGGTATCGCCTCTCAAGCTGGTGGCGGCCGACATCGCCGGCGTCGACCGGGTGTTCCGGGCCAGCGGCGCCCAGGCCGTCGCCGCCCTCGCCTACGGCACGGAGACCGTCCCCCGCGTGGACAAGGTCTGCGGGCCCGGCAACATCTTCGTCACCCTGGCCAAGAGGCTGGTCTACGGCGACGTGGGCATCGACTCCCTCTACGGTCCCACGGAGACGGTGGTGGTCGCCGACGAAACGGCGGACCCGGCCTCCTGCGCCGCTGACCTCCTGGCCCAGGCCGAGCACGACGAGCTGGCGACTCCGCTTCTCCTGACGCCATCGGAGACCCTGGCGCGGGCTGTGGATGGTGAGGTCGCCCGTCAGCTCAAGAGCCTGGAGCGCGCTGACATCGCCCGCTCGGCCCTGGAGGCGCGCGGCGGCATTGTTGTGACGGAGGGCCTGGAGGAGGCGCTGGAGCTGGCCAACGAGTTCGGGCCGGAGCACCTCTGCCTGCTGGTGCGCGACGCCGCGTCGTGGGCGCCGCGGGTGCGGCACGCTGGCGGCCTTTTCCTGGGCGAGACCTCGCCGGAGGCGGTGGGCGACTACACGGCCGGCCCCAGCCACGTCATGCCTGCTGGGGGCAGCGCGCGCTTCTCATCGCCCCTGAGCGTCTTCGATTTCCTGAAGTTCACTAGTGTCGTCGATATGGACGCCGCCACGTTGAGCCGGCTGGGGCCAGCGGCGGCCGCCATCGCCCGCGCCGAGGGGCTCACGGCCCACGCCCGCGCTATCGAGCGGCGGCTGGAGCGCGACTAGTCGCGGGGGAAGATCGACATGCGCAGGACGTCCGCCGCCGACGTGACCCACCTGTTCCGCCCCGACCTGCTGGCCATGGCGGGCTACGAGCCCATCGAGCCCACCGACGTGCGCGCCGAGGCGCTGGGCATTCCGCCCGAGCAGGTGGTCAAGCTGGACGGCAACGAGAACCCCTACGGCCCCTCGCCCAGGGCCCTGGCCGCCCTGGCCGACGCCCGCTCCTACCACATCTACCCGGACCCGGAGCAGCGCAAGGTGCGGCGGGCCCTGGCGGCCTACGTGGGCGTAGATGAGGAGCTGATAGTGGCGGGCGCCGGCAGCGACGAGCTCATCGACCTTGTCCTCCGCGCTACCCTGTCGCATGGCGACAGCGTCATAGATTGCGTGCCCACGTTTGGCATGTACTCCTTCAGCACGGCGGTCTGCGGCGGGCGGGTGATGGAGGTGCCGCGGCGGGACGACTTCTCCCTGGATCTGCCCGGCATCGAGGAAGCGGTCGGCCGGGGGGCCAAGGTGGTCTTTGTGGCGTCGCCTAACAACCCCACCGGCAACGCCGCCTCCGCTCGAGAGGTGGAGGCGCTTCTTGACCTGGGACTGCTCGTAGTCGTGGACGAGGCCTACGTGGACTTCGGCGGCGAGAGCCTGGTGTCGCGGGTGCCGGAGCGGGAGCGGCTGGTGGTTCTGCGCACCTTCAGCAAGTGGGCAGGCCTGGCCGGGCTGCGCGCTGGCTACGGGGTCTTTCCGCCTGCCCTGGCCTCGCTGCTGCTGCGCATCAAGCCGCCCTACAACCTGAATGTGGCCGCCCAGGTTGCCGTCCTGGCCTCTTTGGAGGACGTGGACATCCTCCGGGAGCGGGTGGCGTCGCTGGTGCGCGAGCGGGAGCGGCTGTACGAGGAGCTTCGGCGCGTGCCCTTCCTGCGCCCGTATCCCTCTCAGGGCAACTTCCTGCTCTGCAAGGTGGAGGGGCTGGAGGCGCGTTCGGTCCGCGGCCGGCTGGCGGAGCGCGGTATCCTCGTGCGCCATTTCGATACGCCCTTGCTCAGGGGCCATGTCCGCATCAGTGTCGGCCTGCCGGAGCACACGGAGGCGCTCCTGCGGGCTCTGGAGGACCTGCCCGGCGGGCGGAGGGTCACCCGCTAGGGGCCGAGCTTGTGGTCATTGAGACAGCAAAGCGACACACCGAACGAGCTGATCTCCGAAGGCCAGGCTTGAGCCTGGCAGCCGTGCCAGCCTGAAGGCTGGCCTTCGGGAACTTAGCGGCAGGCCCGCCATTGGCGGGCGGGGAAAGGAGCGAAGCGTGGTTAGCGAGCGAAGGCGTGGACGCTCCCGGGCGGCAGCTGCCCAGACGGGCCGTGCGGCGGGCGGCCGGCGGGGCAGCATCGAGCGAGAGACGAAGGAGACGCGCGTGTCGGTGCGGCTGGACCTGGAAGGCAGCGGGCGCGCTCAGGTTGAGACGGGCATCGGCATGCTCGACCACCTGCTGGAGCAGGTAGGGCAGCACGGACTCATTGACATAACCATTAAGGCCGAAGGGGATCTCCACCGCGATCCCCACCACACGGCGGAGGACGCGGCGATCTGCCTGGGCCGGGCGTTGAACGAGGCCCTGGGCGACCGGCGGGGCATCGTGCGCATGGCCGATGCCCTCGTGCCCCTGGACGAGGCGCTGGCTCAGGTGGCCGTGGACCTGAACGGGCGCGGCCACTCTTCGCTGGACCTGTCGTGGGCGGGAGAGCGCATCGGCGAGCTGCCGACGGACCTGGTGGGCCACGTCCTGGCGACGCTGGCGGTCGAGGGCCGCTTCACCCTCCACGCCCGCATCCTGTCGGGCGGCAACGACCACCACAAGGCGGAGGCGCTGTTCAAGGCGCTGGGGCGGGCCCTGGGTGCCGCCACGCGCCTCGACCTGCGCCGGGCCGGCCGCACGCCCAGCACGAAGGGAAGGCTGGGGTAGTACTAGACAAGCCTCGTAGGGGCCGACCTTCCCCGCCGAAGGCGGGTCCGCCTCTGGCGGAAGGTCAGCCGTGGGCGGAGCGGGCGCAGCTAAAGCTACGCCCCTACGGCCCCACCCCTGCGGGTTCGGCGGTGGAGGGGTGGGCTACGCCTCCTCCAGCTCGAAGCGGTAGTTCTCGATGACGGGGTTGGCCAGGAGCTGGCGGCACATCTCGTTAAGGAGGCGCTCCGCGTCCTCGCGGCCGTGCCCGTCCAGCCGGATCTCCATGTACTTGCCGGCCCGCACGCTGTCGACGCTGGTGAAGCCCAGGGAGTGCAGGCCCCCCTTGATGGTCAGCCCCTGGGGGTCGTTCACCGTGGGCTTGAGGGTGACGTAGACCTTAGCCAGGAACATCTATCTCTCCCAGTTGTAGGAACCTGAAAAGCCCGTCCACTTCACCTTGTAACCCTTGGGGCCGATAGCAGCCACCCGCCCTCTGATTGTGCCGCCGCGTGCCGGAAGCGAGGAGTCCAGATGGGCTATCAGCCGTAACTCAGGTGACGCTCCCCTTGGCGGTAGACTGAGGGGCATAGGAACCACCACTGCCTCCCGCGTGCCTTCTCTCACCTCAAGTCGCATGGACTCCGCCTTCATGGGCTCAGTCAGCGCAACTTTGAAATCACACACGAGCCCTCCTCGGCCGCTTGTCTCTTCTACCCATGCGATCAGTCTCAGGGCAGGCGTTCCTGCACTACCCTCCATCTCGCACGCCCTCACGTGCACCCTGGGCGCGTCGGCTGCTCTCCACCAAATGAGCTTGGCCAGCGCGCCGCCCGCTTGGTCCAAGAGCGGCGTGTTCACTTATCCTAGCTCCCGCCCCGTCAGTCTCCGATACGCCTCTCGGTAGCGCTCCGTAGTGCTGGCCACCACCTCCGGCGGGAGCTCGGGCGCCGGCGGCTGCTTGTTCCACCCGGAGGCGATGAGCCAGTCGCGCACCGGCTGCTTGTCGAAGCTGGGCTGGGGGCCGCCGGGCTGGTAGCCGTCGGCTGGCCAGAAGCGGCTGGAGTCGGGCGTCACCGCCTCGTCGATAAGGATAAGCTCCTCCCGGCCGTCAACCTGTGCCCAGCCGAACTCGAACTTGGTGTCGGCGATGATGATGCCCCGCTGGCGGGCGTACTGGGCGGCGTAGCGGTACACGGCCAGGCTGCGCGCGCGGAGCAGGCTGGCCGCCTCGGGCCCCACCAGCTCCGCTGTCTGTTCCAAGCTGATGTTGATGTCGTGGCCGCTCTCCGCCTTGGTGGCGGGCGTGAATATGGGCTCCGGCAGCTCGTCGCTCTCCCGCAGGCCCGGCGGCAGCGGGATGCCGCAGACGCTCTGCGACTCCTGGTACTCTAGCCAGCCGGAGCCGGACAGGTAGCCGCGCGCCACGCACTCGATGTCCACCCGGCGCGCCTTGCGCACGATCATCGACCGGCCGATGAACTCGGGCGGCAGCTCGAAGGGCAGGTCGTCGGCGGGGGTGCTGTCGGCGACGCGGATGCAGTGGTTCGGTACCACGGAGGCCGTCTGCTCGAACCAGAAGGCGGAGAGCTGGGTGAGCACCGCCCCCTTGTCCGGGATGCCGTTGGGCAGGACCACGTCGAAGGCGGAGATGCGGTCCGTCGCCACCATGAGGAGGCGGTCGCCGAGGTCATAGGTGTCGCGCACCTTGCCCCGGGCGTAGAGGTTGGGAAGCTGAGTCTCAAGCAGGACCGGCGATGTCACCTACGCACCCTCCCTTTCGTCGTTGCTGTCATCCGTCGAGGCGCGGCCCCGCCGTAGCTGCAGACCTTATGGTCATTGACAAGATAACTCGACACGAGGAACGCCGCCCTCAAGGTTCCCGAAGGCCAGCCTTATGGTCTGCAAGTATTTACATTCACCTCTGAGGGTTGAAACCCTCAGCTTCGAGGAAGCTGCGGATTTCAATCCGCAGGATTAATGTATTTCGTTTAACGCCATCAGGCTGGCATGGCAGCCAGGCTCAAGCCTGGCCTTTGGAGACTAACCCCCTCGATGTGTCGGTTTATTATCTCAATGGCCATCAGCTCTGTCCGGTCCCCGCTGCGGACGGAGCTGAAGCTCCGTCCTTACGAACCGTCATCGCGGGCGGAGCTGAAGCGTCCGCCCCTACTTTAGAGCCCCACCCTCCGGAAGCTGGCGTCCACGTGCCGCAGGTAGTAGCCGTAGTCGAAGATCCCGTCCAGCTCGGCGGGCGTGAAGCGCGACGTCACGTCGGGCTCGGCGTCGAGGAGCTGGCGGAAGGGGCGGCGCTCCTTCCACGCCTGCATCGCGTTCCGCTGCACGATGGCGTAGGCCTCCTGGCGGCTGAGCCCCTTCTCGATCAGGGCCAGCATCACCCGCTGCGAGAAGATGACCCCCTGGGTGAGCTCCACGTTCTCCCGCATGCGCTGCGGGTAGACCTGGAGGCCGTCCATGATCCAGGTGAACATGTCCAGCATGTAGTCCAGCAGCAGGCAGGAGTCGGGCAGGATGATGCGCTCCGGCGACGAGTTGCTGATGTCGCGCTCGTGCCAGAGGGCGACGTTCTCCAGGGAGGCGACGGCGTTCCCCCGGATGACGCGGGCCAGCCCGCAGACGCGCTCGCACTTCTCCGGATTCCGCTTGTGGGGCATGGCGCTGGAGCCCGTCTGGCCCTTGGCGAAGGGCTCCTCGGCCTCCAGGATCTCCGTTCGCTGGAGGCTGCGGATCTCGGTGGCGAAGCGGTCCAGCGAGGAGGCGATGACGGCCAGAGTGGCCACGAAGTAGGCGTGGCGGTCCCGGTGGACGATCTGGCTGCTCACCGGCTCCACGGCCAGGCCCAGGTGGGCTAGGGTGCTCTCTTCCACCTCCGGCGGCACGGTGGCGTGCGTGCCGACAGCGCCGCTGACCTTGCCTACCGCGGCCTGCGCCTTGGCCTCGGCCAGGCGACGGGCGTTGCGCCGCATCTCGTCGACCCATCCCGCCAGCTTGAGGCCGAAGGTGGTGGGCTCGGCGTGGACGCCGTGCGTGCGGCCCATCGTGAGCGTGTCCTTGAACTCCACGGCCCGCCGCTCCAGTACCTCCAGGAGGGCGGCCACGTCCCGCTCCAGGATCTCGGCGGCGGCCTTGATCTGGAGGCCCTGGGCCGTGTCGATGACGTCGTTGGAGGTGAGGCCCAGGTGGACGTAGCGGCTCTCCTCGCCCAGGCTGTCGGCGACGGAGCGCAGGAAGGCCGTCACGTCGTGGTGGGTCTCAACCAGGTAGCGGTTGACATCGGCCATGTCGTAGCGGGCGTTGCGGATGCGCTCGACGGCCTCTTTGGGGATGGTGCCCTGCTCGGCCCAGGCCTCGCAGACGGCGATCTCCACCTGGAGCCAGCGGTCCAGCTTGCCCTCCTCGGACCAGATGCGGGCCATCTCAGGTCGGGAGTATCGTTCGATCATGGCATCAGTCCAGGTACTCCGTCCTCGGCGGCGAGAAGATGTCGATGGCGATGGAGTCCTCCAGGGCGATGACTCCGTGGGGGACGTTGCTGCGCGCCAGGTAGCTGTCGCCCTCGACCAGCTCCCGCGTCTCGCCGCCGATCTCGAAGCGGACGCGGCCGCGGACGATGTAGCCGACCTGTTCGTGCTCGTGCTGGTGGGGCGGCACCGTCGTGCCCTTGCCCACGGTCACCTCGACCAGGGTGGCGCGGTCGCCGCTGGCCAGGGTGCGGCGCACGACGCCGGGGAACATCTCGACGGGCTTGGCGTCACGTCGGGGCTTGAACACGTCTCTGCCTCCTCTATCCCTGCGGGGTCGCCGGTCTCAGATTATCCCATCGACGGGCGGATATCTAGCTGGCTGGTGAGCAACCCGCTCCGCCGAGAACGCTGTCATTGCTTCGAAAATGCGGCCGTCCGTGACCGCAGTGCTTCGACAGGCTCAGCATGCTATATGCCCTGCCCTTACCACCTGCCGCCCATTCAGCACCCTGAGCTTGTCGAAGGGCGCCCCGCATTTTCGTCCTTTGTGGTGCCGGTGATAGCCGGCATGGACGATTCTAACTCCGCCAGAGGCGGACGGAGAATCCGGCTTACCGAGACCCTTCGCTTCGCTCAGGGTGACAGAGTATCACGGCATTCAACCCACCCGTGGGTTCCCGATAAGGCCTTCGTCACCCCTCAGCCAGGCGGCGGCGGTAGTCCTCGTAGGCGCGCCTGATGTCCTTGTGCCGGAGGGCGAGGATCTCGGCGGCCAGGAGGGCGGCGTTGCGGGCGCCCCAGGCGCCGACGGCCACTGTCGCCACGGGTACGCCGGGCGGCATCTGCGCCATGGCCAGGAGGGCGTCCACCCCCTTGAGGGCGCTGGACTCGAGGGGCACGCCGATGACGGGCAGCGGCGTGTAGGCCTTGATCGCCCCCGGCAAGCCGGCGGAGCCTCCGGCGCCGGCGATGATGACCTCGATGCCCCGCTCACGGGCGGAGAGGGCGAACTCGCGCACCTTCTCCGGCGTGCGGTGGGCGGAGAGCACGGCCGTCTCGTGGGGGATGCCCAGCTCCTTCAGCGTGTCCAGGCAGCCCTGCATGACGGGCGCATCGGACTTCGAGCCCATGACGACGGCGACGAGGGGGTGGTCAACCATCACTCACCCTTGCCGAAGGCCAGGCTTCAGCCTGGCGCGTTGACCGCGTCCCTCGGCCAGGCTGAAGGTCTTCAACTACTTGGATTCATCTCTGAGGGTTGAAACCCTCAGCTTCCAGCAAGCTGCGGATTTCAATCCGCAGGAGTAGTTCGCCTAGTTCATGCCAGCCTCAAGGCTGGCCTTCAGAGAAGCCGATTGCCGGGCGCAGCTAAAGCTACGCCCCTACGAGGGTACGGGCATTGCTACCCCTCGCCCCTGCTCACGCCGATGTCCCGCCGGTAGTGTACTCCCTGGAAGCGGATGCGCTCCACGCTGCGATAGGCCTTCTCCCGCGCCTCGGCCAGGGTGGCACCGGTGGCCACCACTGTCAGCACGCGGCCCCCTGCTGTCACCACCACGCCGTCGTCGCGGCGCTTGGTGCCGGCGTGGAAGACTTGCACGTCTGGCTCCACCTCGTCCAGCCCGTCGATGGGGAAGCCGGTCTCGTAGGAGCCGGGGTAGCCGCCCGAGGCCATCACCACGCCGACGCAGGCCTCCTCGCTCCACTCCACAACCGTGCCCTCCAGCCGGTTGTCGACCACGGCCTGGAGAACCTCCAGGAGGTCGGTCTTGAGGCGGGGCAGGATCACCTGCGTCTCCGGGTCGCCGAAGCGACAGTTGTACTCCAGGACCTGTGGGCCCTCGGTGGTCACCAAGAGGCCGGGGTAGAGCACGCCACGGTAGGGTCGCCCCTCCTCGAACATGGCCTGCACGGTGGCCCGCGTGACGTGCCGGTCGATCCACTCCTCGGTGGCCTTGCCGAGCCAGTTGGGCGGGCTGTAGGCGCCCATGCCGCCCGTGTTGGGGCCCTGGTCGCCGTCGAAGACGGGTTTGTGGTCGCAGGAGAGGGGCATGGGGACGACGGCCCGGCCGTCGGTGAAGGCGTGGGCGGTGACCTCCCGCCCCTGAAGGCGCTCCTCGACCACGACCCGCCGGCCGGCGTCGCCGAAGACGCCGCGGACCATCATCTCCTCCAGGGCCGCCAGCGCCTCCTCGGCTGTGGCCGCCATGATGGCGCCCTTGCCGGCCGCCAGGCCGTCGGCCTTGACCACCGGGGGGGCTTTCTGCGCCCGGATGAAGGCAGCCGCCTCGTCGAAGGAGTCGAAGCTGCCGAAGGCGGCGGTGGGTATGCCGTGGCGCTGCATGAGGCCCTTGGAAAAGACCTTGCTGGACTCGATCTCGGCGGCGGCGCGGCTGGGGCCGAAGGCGGGGATGCCCACGACGGCCAGGCGGTCCACCAGCCCGCGGGCCAGGGGCTCCTCGGGCCCGACGACGACGAGGTCGATGCGGTGCTCGCGGGCGGCTGTGGCTAGCCCTTCGATGTCGTTGGCCGGCACCGGCAGGTTCTCAGCGATGGGCGCCGTGCCGGCGTTGCCCGGCGCTACGTAAAGGTGGCTGAGCAGGGGGCTCTGGATGAGCTTCCAGGCTATCGTGTGCTCGCGGGCTCCGGAGCCGACGAGGAGGACCTTCATGCCAGTAACCTCACCGGTACTCCCAGTTGCGAGGCTGCGTCAAACAGGCCGCGGTCAAGCGTCAGAAGCTCGGCGCCGTGGAGTTCGGCCACGGCTAGGTATTGCATATCGTAGGCCTTCCTGCGCTGAAAGCGTTCCGCAAGCTCCAGAGCACGGGTGTAGAGGCGGCGTTCCGTCGGCGCGTCGACGGGCAGGCTGAAGAGGTCCTCCACCGTCGCCAGCGCATCTTCGTGAGTCAGGGTCTCGCCGACCTGCTCTCTCAACACGGACGTGCATTCGGCGTAGAGAAGAGGGGGCGCGCTGATCAAGTCCTCACCCCGTATGAGGCGGGTCCACGTTTCTTCGATGACTCGAGTCCTCTGCGCAGGGATCAGCCAGGCGAGCACCGCGCTCGCATCTATGCAGAAGCGGGCCATCAGTGTCCCTCGCGGGACCGGCGAATGAGTTCGACGACATCGAGATCGTGCCCGATGCGTTTCCGGATGGCTTCGCGTCGTCGGCGAATGCGCTCGACCAGCTCAGGGGGGATGAGGGGCTCGCCGCGGGGCGCTTCCAGCGCGCGCTCCTCCACGAACCACTGGTTGCCGATGCGCTGGCCCCGCAGCCTGCCCTCGCGCAGGTAGCGGCGCACCTGCTCGATGGAGCGGTTGAGGCGCCGGGCCGCCTCGGCCACCGTGATCATGCCTTCGAGGGTTATCATTGCATCTCGATGCTACGGGGGCAGGTTGTTGTTGTCAACAACGTCGCCCAATCAGTGCGAGAAGGCCTCCCCCTGCTGGCGAACCAGGTCCACGAGGTTGCCGAGTGCGAGGTTGATGTCATAGAGGTGCAACCCCCAGGCGGCCCCGATAGACTGGGTCATCACCACCCTCTGGTCACCGGCGGTACTTGTGGTGTCAACCTGTAGCCAGTTGGTGCCGCCGGAGCTTTCGCAGTGGGCGGTGTGGAGCCCAGGGTAGGCCACCCACGGCGTGGGTCCGGGGAACACCAATATAAAGTGGCCAAGGAGCCCGGGGAACGGAGTGGTCGAGAAATAGGGCTCTAGCGAGCCTGTTCCCCCTGAAGGCGAAGCCGGGTTGACGCACAGCACCTGTAGATTCTCAGCGAATTGCTCGGTCGACCTCGGGCCGGCTCCCACCCGGCCATACGAGCTGTCGGGCGGCGGCGCCTCGTTGAAGCTCGAGTAGGCCACCACACAGCCTGTCTGATCGGCTGACCGGCAGGCGGGGATGTTCTGGAAGTCACCACCCACATCCTGACCGGCGGCGACCGTCACGTTGCCGCCGATCAGCAGCGCCGAGACAAGGCGACGAAGCACGTCCGGGTTGGGGTCGATCTCGGACGCGACCAGCCGGGTCAACATCTGCGATCCCTGGGAGTGGCCGATGAGGACAACCCCCCGGTCGTTGTTATAGTGGGCGAGATAGTCCTGCCACGCCGAGAGCACGTCGCCGTAGGCCAGGTCGCCGGCCGCCGATATGTCCCCACCCTCTATGTTGGTGATGATTGCCTTAGGGGTATACTGCCGGTACATCGGCGCGTACACCTTGCATACCTGCGAGAAGCGGGACGCTTGTTGGACGGCGACTGCTCTCTGTTCCGGGTCGATGTCCAGGTTGGCGTTCTCAGTTTCCTGGCCGCTGACCGTCGGGTACACGTAGAAGCAGTCGATCGGCGGGTCCTCTGCCGGGGCCGCTGCCTCGGTGGTGGTCGAGCCGTCGGCAGACACCACCGTGGTCGTGAGATCGCTCTCGCAGGGGTTGTCGGCGAGCCCGGGACGGCATAGCCAGACCGTGTTTGACGGCGCCGTTGGGGACGCGGTGGCTGAGGGCCCCTCGGTTGCTGGAGGCTCCGGGGTCGTTGATTCGGACGAATCGCCGCACGAGGTGCCGAGCACGGTGATCAGGCACAGGGCGACGCCGGCCAGGATCACTCGCCTGACTCGCAGCCTGGTGCTTCCCCTGTCAGGACGAACGCCCGTCCGCCCGTGCCTGTGCCATCCCATCATTGTACTGTCCTCCTTGGGCTCAGTTCACGATGCGGTTGCTGATTCTCGGCCTCCACTTCCACCTCACGGGTCTCGATGATCAGGGGCAGGCCGTCGTCCGCGCGGTCTTTGAGGCAGGCGCGGATCTCCTCGGCCACGATCTCCGCTGTCTCCTCAGGTGCGGCGAGCCCTTCTTCCCGTCCAACCTCCGGGCAAACGAGGATGGCCTCCCGGATGTTGGCCAGCGGCTCGTCTGGGGAGTCGCCCTGGCTGACGCAGCCGGGGATGGCGGGACACACCACGGAGTAGCCGCCATTGGCCCCTGGCTCAAGGATGACGGTGAACTTCATGGCAGGCTCATGATAGCACGGGGCAGGCGCGGAACATGCGGCTGAAGGCGCTGGGCCGCCTCCGCCACGGTGATCATGCCCTCGAGGGAGAACATGCCATGTTCATTGTCTAGCGCGTTGTTGCGGGCAGCGATCTCAGTCTGCTTGGTGAAGCATAAGCTCGTGCGCGTGGAGCCGAAGACGAAGGGCCTCCTGCCTTGCCCACGCCGCGTCGTCACGAACCCAACTGAAGTGGCGCTGCACCAATTCGCGTGTCGGCTGGTCGGCACCCTGTGCCACCAGGGCGGCGCGGATGCCGCCTTTCGCTGATTCGGAGACGATCCCGGAGTAGTGATCCAGGCGATTAGCAGCCACTATGCACGCCGCACCGCAAGATGAGGCCACGGCCGGGGAAAGGGGCACCTCAACCATCAACGACCCCTGCATACGCCGGTGGCGTTCGGCGTTGCGCAACTCAGCAGCGGCAATCCCCATATCGTCTTTCCACACGACGCGGTTTGCGGCGACCTGAATGCCGTAGTCGGGCTCGAGGTCAAGCTCGATTTGTTCGGTCACCATCTCGAGCGCCGCGAGGAGCGGCCCCACATCTTCAGCACTGACCCTCAATGGCACGTCGTACCTTCACTCCCACTCTATCGTCCCCGGCGGCTTGGAGGTGATGTCGTACACGACGCGGTTGACGCCGGGCACCTCGTTGACGATGCGGTTGCTGATGCGCGACAGCACCTCGTAGGGGAGGCGGGCCCAGTCGGCCGTCATGGCGTCGTCGGCCGTCACCACGCGCAGGGCCACGACGTAGCCATAGGTCCGGAAGTCGCCCATCACGCCCACGCTGCGGCTGTCCGTGAGCACGGCGAAGGCCTGCCAGAGGTCCCGGTAGAGTTGGGCCGCCTTGATCTCGTCCATGACGACCCAGTCGGCCGACCGCAGGGTCTCCAGCTTCTCCGGCGTCACCTCGCCGATGATGCGGATGGCCAGGCCCGGGCCGGGGAAGGGATGGCGATAGACCATCTCGTCGGGCAGGCCCAGCTCCAGGCCCACCTGGCGCACCTCATCTTTAAAGAGGAAGCGCAGGGGCTCGACCAGGGCAAGGGTCATGTCGGTGGGCAGGCCGCCCACGTTGTGGTGGGTCTTGATCTTGGCGGCGGCGCTGGAGCCCGAAGAGGCGCTCTCGATGACGTCCGGGTAGGTCGTGCCCTGGGCGATGAAGTCCACCTGGCCCAGTTGCTGGGCCTCCTCCTCGAAGACGCCGATGAAGGTCTCGCCGATGCGGCGCCGTTTCTCCTCCGGGTCGGTGACGCCCGCTAGCTCTTCCAGGAAACGAGCGGTGGCGTCGGTGTAGACCAGGTTCATCTTCAGGTGGCGCCGGAAGGTGGCGATGACCCGCTCCGCCTCCTCGCGCCGCAGGAGGCCGTTGTTCACGAAGATGCAGGTGAGCTGGTCGCCCACGGCCCGATGCACGAGCGCGGCGGTGACGGCGGAATCGACGCCGCCCGAGAGGGCGCAGATGACCCGGCCGGACCCCACCTCCTGACGTATGCGGCGCACGCTCTCGCTGACGAAGCTGCTGGGGGTCCAGTCTCCACTGCAGCCGCAGACGTTGTACAGGAAGTTCTCCAGTACGCGCCTGCCCTGAGGCGTGTGTACGACCTCGGGGTGGAACTGGAGGCCCAGGAGTCCGGCGTCGTTGCCCATGGCGGCGACAGGTGAGTTCTCGGAGTGGGCGAGGGCGCGGAAGCCGGGTGGCATCTCGGCGATGACGTCGCCGTGGCTCATCCAGACTGGCATCGGCGAAGGCAGACCTTCGAAGATGGGGGCGCTGCGGTCGGCCTGGTAGATCATGGCGGGGCCGTATTCGCGGCGCTGGCCGGGCGCGACGCGGCCCCCCAACTGGTGGGCCAGGAGCTGCATGCCATAGCAGATGCCGAGGACGGGAAGGCCGCTCTCGAAGACGTAGGTGGGGGCCATCGGTGCCCCGTCGTCGCAGACGCTGGCCGGCCCGCCAGAGAGTATGAAGCCCCGCGGCCTGAGGCGGGCCACCTGCTCCCAGGGGGCATCGTAGGGGATGAGCTCGCAGTAGACGCGGCACTCGCGCACGCGGCGGGCGATGAGCATGCTGTACTGGGAGCCGAAATCGACGACCGCGACGGCCTCGGGTGGCGCTGGGGTCTCGAGCGGGGGCGCGGGCTCCTCGCCCTCTCTCCCGCGGGCGATCTCCAGGTAGGTGGAGACCTCGAGGTCGTCGCTGGTGGGGACCCGCCGGCTCGCGGGCAAGGCGTGGCGGGCGGCGGGCCGGGCGCCGCCGGACGGGCCCGGACTGGCCCCCGTGCGGGGGCGCCTGGCTGGGCGCCGGCGAGCACTACGTGGTGGGGTTCTCGGCATCGGGCGCCTTCTGTTGAGCGGGGGACGCGTTGCGGGACGCCTAGCTTAGCAGTAAGGCCGCGACGCCCCGGCAGCGCCCGGCCCTGTTCACCCCCACATTAGCACCGTGCTATACTGCCGTCAAGATTCGGAAGAGCGGAGCGACTGCGTTCTTGTCAAGGCGCGCGATCGCACTAGGCGTTGACAGGGCGGTCTTGGAGGAGGCGGCGCGTCGTCTTCAGGACGGTGGTCTCGTCGCCTTTCCTACCGATACCCTCTATGGCCTGGCGGCTGCGGCCTCTCGAGATGGGGCGGTGGTTAGGCTGTTCGAAGTCAAGGAGAGACCTCGCGATAGGCCGCTGCCGATTCTCCTTCCGTCCGTTGCGGACGTGCATGGCGTGGCGACGAATGTGTCGTCGTCGGCTTGTCGCCTCATGGAGGCCTTCTGGCCAGGAGGTCTGACGCTCGTGCTGCCGCGCCACCCCCGCTTCCGCTCGATCGCGCTGGCGGGCGGCGACACGGTGGCTGTTCGGGTGCCCGACCACGCCGTGGCCCTGGAGCTGCTGCGGCGGGTAGGCGAGCCGCTCACTGGCACCAGCGCCAACGTCTCCGGCCGGCCGGGGCCGAGGACAGCCCAGGAGGTGCGCCGCCAGCTCGGTGGCCGCGTAGACCTCGTCGTTGATGGCGGTCCCTGCCCGGCGGGCGTCGAGTCGACGGTAGTCGATTGCACTATCGACCCGCCGCAGGTGCTCCGGGAAGGGGCGGTGCCGGTCGAGCGGGTCAGGGTGGTGCTGGCCGGCGGAAGCCGGTAGTCTCGCTTGGAAGGGGGAACGACCCGGCTCATGCGAATTGCCATCGGCAGCGACCACGCTGGGTTCGCCCTGAAGGAGATCCTGCGGGAGCAACTCGTGACCCTGGGTCACGAGGCGTTTGACCTGGGCTGCGCCGACGAGAGCTCCGTGGACTACCCGGATGTCGCCCGGCCCCTGGCAGAGGCCGTGGCCGCCGGCCAGTACGATCTGGGTGTTCTCATCTGCAGCAACGGCGTCGGCATGAGCATCGCCGCCAACAAGGTGAAGGGGGTGCGGGCCGCACTCTGTCATGACACCTTTAGCGCCCGTCGCGCCCGCCAGCACACCGATGCCAACGTGCTCTGCATGGGCTCGTGGTGCATCGGATCTGGCGTCGCCCGCGAGGTGGTGCAGGCCTTTCTGGAGGGCCAGTTCGAGGGCGGTCGCCACGCCCGGCGGCTGGACAAGATAGGGGCCATGGAGGCTCAGGACCTGTAGAGCAGGGAGTGAGCGGTCAACGGATATCAAACGGATAAGCGGATGAAAGCCATCCGTTAATCCGTTAGCCATCCGTTGACAGTCTGCCAGGCCCCTTCAGAGTGAGGAGGATGTCATGAGGAGCCTCGTGCGCCCGGCGACTGCCGCTATCCTAGGCGCCTTCACGGCGGCCGGTGCCGCCGCGGGCGGGGTCTACTATCTGCTCCGCCGCAGCCTTCCCCGCATCCGTGGCAGCCTTGCCGTCGATGGCCTGAATGGCCCCGTGGAGGTCGTGCGGGACCGCTGGGGTGTTCCCCACATCTTCGCCGGCGATGAGCACGACGTCGCGTTCGGCCTGGGGTTCGTTCACGCCCAGGACCGCCTGTGGCAGATGGACTTCTACCGACGGGTGTTCTCCGGCAAGCTGGCCGAGGTGGTGGGGGAGCCGGGCGTACAGGTCGACCGGCTCATGCGCCGCTTCGGTCTGCGGCGCGCCGCCGGCTCCCAGCTCCGCCAGATCGACGCCGAGACGATGGCCGGCCTGGAAGCCTACGGGGCCGGCGTCAACACCTTCATGGAGTCCGTTGGCGGGCGCCTTCCCGTGGAGTTCCGGATCCTGCGCTACCGGCCTCAGCCCTGGACGGTGGCCGACAGCTTGGCCTTTGGGAAGTTCATGGGCTGGATGCTTGGGTCTGGCTGGGCCACGCAGATCGTGCGCGCACAGCTCATGGCGAAGCTGGGACCGGAGGCCCTCAGCGAGCTGGAGCCCCTCTACCCGGAGGGAGGCATGCTCACCGTGCCTCCCGGGACAGAGCATCGGGGCGGCGACGCCCAGCTCCTTCAGGAATACCAGGAGCTGGCGAGGCTAATCGGGGCCGGTGGCGGCAGCAACAACTGGGTGGTGGACGGCGAGAAGTCTGTCACCGGGAAGCCCCTGCTCGCCAACGACCCCCATCTGACTGCCCAGATGCCCTCCATCTGGTACGAGGTCCACCTGTGCGGGGGCGCCATTGATGGTGTGGGCGCTAGCATCGCTGGCCTGCCGACCATCATCATTGGCCACAACCGGCGCATCGCCTGGGGCGTCACCAACTCCATGACCGGCCAGCAAGACCTCTACGTTGAGGAAGTGAACCCGGAGAAGCCCCAGCAGTACCGGTACAAGGGGCGCTGGCGGACCGGGGAACTCATACGGGAGGAGATCTCCGTCAGGGGGCGAAAGCCCATCGTCGAGGAGGTTCTGATCACGGCCCACGGCCCCGTTATCAGCCCTGCTATCGAGGGCGAGACGCGGGTGCTCTCGGTGCGGGGCGTGCCGGCCGAGTCTGTGAGCCTGATGCGGGCTGGGTACCGTCTCATGAAAGCCCAGAACTGGGATCAGTTCCGCGACGCCCTGCGCGACTGGTCGGCGCCCGGCCAGAACTTCGTCTATGCCGATGTCGAGGGCAACATCGGCTATCAACTTGGGGCCCACATCCCCGTGCGCCGCCGGGGCCGCGGCCTGGTGCCCGCGCCGGGCTGGACCGACGAATACGACTGGACTGGCTTCGTCCCCTTCGAAGAACTGCCCAGCATATTCAATCCCCCGACTCACTTCGCCGCTACCGCCAACAACCAGATCGTGGCCGACAACTACCCCCACCGGATCGATGGAGACTGGGCAGACGAGTACCGAATCGGCCGCATCGTGGAGATGCTCAAGGGGCGTGAGAAGCGCTCAAAGGCCGACTTCCAGCGCATGCACGGCGATGTGTACTCGACCCACGGCCGGGAGCTGGCGGAGTTCCTTGGCCGCCTCCAGCCCGTCGACGAGGAGTCTCAGCGGGCCCTCGAACACGTCCGCGCCTGGGACTACGAGCTGACGCCCGACAGCGTTGCCGGGACCATCGTCGAGGCGTTCTTCTTCCACATGTACCGCAACGCCTTCGCCCACAAGCTCGGCAATGCCCTGGGCCGCTACATGGGGGAGGGGGTCCATTACCTGGCACCGGTCAGCGGCTACGGCCACCGGGTGGGCTCGCACCTGGTGCGGCTGCTCCGGCAGGCGCCCATGGACTGGTTCCCGAGCCGCAACGGCCGCCGCGATAGCTGGGAGGACGTCGGACTGCGCAGCCTGCGAGAGGCCCTGGAGGAGCTGCGGTCCCGCCTTGGGCCTGACATGTCGCGCTGGCGCTGGGGGCGCCTGCATACGATCAGCTTCCCCCATGTCTTGGGCAGGGGGCCGCTGGCCCGCCTGCTTAGCCGCGGGCCCTACCCTCTGGGCGGCGACCACAACACCGTTGCCCAGGCCGCATATGACCCGGCGGCGCCCTACGCGGCTGGCCTCACCATCCCCTCCTACCGCCAGATCATCGACCTAGGCAACCTGCGCAACTCTCTCTCTACGCACACCACAGGGCAATCGGGACAGCCGGGGAGCCGCCACTTCGTCGACATGATCGGGCCGTGGCGCCGCATCGAGTACCACCCCATGCTGTTCGAGCGGGAGGACATCCTGGCCCAGAGCGAGGGAACCCTGACTCTGGAGCCCCGCAGGGAGGCATGCTAGACGCCGTGCCCGGCCGGAGACGCAACGCCCCGGCTTCTGCCTCCGAGGATCGCCGCTCGCGGGCGCAGGGAGGTGCCGGCCCTGAAGGGCTGCTCCGTCGCTATCGGGAGGCCACCCTGGCGGAGATCAAGGCAGTCCTGGCTAGCCGCCGCCTGCCCCTGTACGACATGATGCACTACCACCTGGGTGCCCCCGGTCCCGGGGGTCGGCCGGCGGCGGCGCGGCCTGGGAAGATGCTCCGCCCGACGCTCTGTCTGCTGTCCTGCGAGGCAGTGGGCGGCCAGCTACAGCAGGCCATGCCAGCGGCCGCCGCCATCGAACTCATCCACAACTTCACCCTCATCCATGACGATATCGAAGATGCCAGCCAGTCCCGCCATGGGCGCGATACCGTCTGGCGGGTCTGGGGCGAGCCCCAGGCGATCAACGCCGGCGATGGCATGTTCGCCCTGGCCCACATGGCTCTCCATCGCCTCTTGGAAGCGGGGGTGGTCGCTCCCCAGGTGCTGGAGGTGGCCCGACTGCTGGATGAGGCCTGCCTGGCTCTCTGCGAGGGCCAGCACCTGGACCTGGATTTCGAGGAGCGCCTGGACGTGAGCTGCGACGACTATCTGGCCATGATCTCCGGCAAGACGGCCGCCCTCATGGGTGCCGCGACGGCGGTCGGCGCTCTCCTGGGCAAGGCGCCGGAGGACACCGTGGGCGCCTTCAAGGAGTTTGGGCGCCGCCTAGGCCTCGCCTTCCAGATCCGGGACGACGTGTTGGGCATCTGGGGCGACGCCGCCGAGACGGGCAAGCCCGCCGGCGACGACATAAGGGACCGCAAGAAGTCCTTCCCCGTCGTCTACGCCCTCGGGCGCGCCTCTGAGAACGACCGCCTTCTTCTGCGGCGCGTCAACAGCGCTGACACGGTGGCGCTGGAGGACGTCGCGGAGGTAATGGCGGTGCTGGAGCGCAGCGGCGCCCGCGCCGCCAGCGAGGAGGCCGTCGCCTGTCACGTGGACGGAGCCCTGGCCTGCCTGAAGGGACTGGACCTGGTGCCCGCGCGCCGGCGGGAGCTGGAGACGCTGGCCCTCTATCTGGTGCGCCGCCGTCGGTAGGGGACATGGTTTGTGCCAATGGCTTCATTTCGTGCGGTAGGCTATCCTAGGGGCTGGCCGAGGAACGTCTCTATCCCCGTCGGGCGGGAGGCCCGAGGAGCTCGCCATGAAGAAGCAGACTGTTCGTGACGTTGACGTGCGCGAGAAGCGGGTCCTGGCGCGCGTTGACTACAACGTGCCCCTGGAGCCCGAGACGCGGCGCATTCTGGACGATAGCCGCATTCGCGCTACGCTGCCCACGGTGAAGTACCTGCGAGAGCAGCGGGCGCGGGTGATCCTCTGCTCGCACCTGGGGCGGCCCCGGGGCCAGGTGGTGGACGCGATGCGCCTGGCGCCGGTTGCCACCCGCCTGGGCGAGCTGCTGGGAACCGGGGTCGCCGTCGCCGACGACTGCATCGGCCCAGCCGTGGAGGAGGCAGTCCGCTCTCTGGGGCCGGGCGAGCTGCTCCTGCTGGAGAACCTGCGCTTCCACCCGGAGGAGGAGAAGAATGACCCCGCCTTCGCGCGGGCGCTGGCCTCTCTGGCCGAGGTCTACGTCAACGACGCCTTCGGGGCCGCTCACCGGGCCCACGCCTCGACGGCTGGCGTCGCCGCCTACCTGCCAGCGGTGGCCGGCTTCCTGATGGAGAAGGAGCTGGACTACCTGGGCCGGGCGGTCGGCAACCCGGCGCGGCCCTTCGCTGCCGTCATCGGCGGCGCGAAGGTGAGCACCAAGATGGCTGTCCTGCGTAACCTGCTCTCTAGGGTCGACTGCCTGCTCGTGGGGGGCGGCATGGCTTCCACCTTCCTCAAGAGCCAGGGCTTTGCGGTGGGCGAGTCCCTGGTGGAAGACGATCAGTTGGACGCTGCCCGCGATATCCTGAGTGAGGCAGAGTCGGGGGGCGTGCCCCTGCTCCTGCCCACCGATGTGGTGGCCGCCGACCGCTTCGCCGCCGATGCCCAGTGCCGGACGGTGCCCGTCCGCGGCATCCCCAGCGGCTGGCGCATCATGGATGTCGGGGCCGATACCCTTACCACCTTTCGCGACACGCTGGAGGACTGCAAGACCGTGGTCTGGAACGGCCCCATGGGTGTGGCCGAGTTCGCTCAGTTCGCCGAGGGGTCACTGGGCCTGGCCCTGGCCATAGCCGAGCTGGACGCCACCACCATTGTCGGTGGCGGCGAGACGGTGGCCCTCGTCCGGCAGGCGGGGCTGGAGGAACGCTTCAGCCACGTCTCCACGGGCGGCGGCGCCTCTCTGGAGTTTCTTGAGGGGCGCGTGCTGCCTGGTGTGGCGGCGCTACTGGACGCCAAGTAGGCGTGCTGCGTGCTAGGATGAGCCGATGGACCTCGACCTAGCCAGAGAGCTTGCCGTAACCAGCGACTCCAAGATCGTCCTCTACGTCATCGACGGGCTGGGCGGGCTGCCCCACCCGGACACGCGCCGCAGCGAGCTGGAGGCTGCCAATATCCCCCACCTGGACCGCCTGGCCACCGAGGGCGTCTGCGGCCTCACCGTTCCCGTCGGGCCCGGCATCACTCCGGGCAGTGGGCCCGGTCATCTCGCCCTCTTCGGCTACGACCCTTACCGCTACCAGGTGGGACGCGGTGTCCTGGAGGCCCTGGGCATCGACTTCGCCCTCCAGCCCAACGACGTCGCTGCCCGTGGCAACTTCTGCACTGTGGACGAGGCCGGCCGCATTACGGACCGCCGCGCCAGCCGCATCAGCACCGATACCTGTGCTGAGCTCTGCGACCTCGTGCGGGAGATCAGGCTGCCAGGCATCGAGCTGTTCGTGGAGCCGGTTCGGGAGCACCGCTTCCTTCTGGTGCTGCGCGCTGCCGGCCTCGACGACCGCCTGTCGGAGACCGACCCGCAGCAGTTGGGGGTAGAGCCTCCCCCTGCGCACGCCCTGGCGCCCGAGGCGGAGGGCACGGCATCGCACATCAACCGTTTGATCGAGGAGGCCAAGCGTGTCCTCTCTGGCCGCCAGCCCGCCAACATGCTTCTCCTGCGCGGCTTCTCGAAGCACCCAGCGTTTCCTTCCTTTGGGGACGTCTTCCGGATGCGAGCGGCGGCGGTGGCCGTCTACCCCATGTACCGCGGCCTGGCGAAGCTGGTGGGCATGACCATCCTCCCAACCGGGGTCACCCTGGAGGACGAGCTGGAGACACTACGCCAGCACTGGGATGAGTTCGACTTCTTCTTCCTCCACTACAAGCGGACCGACGCCGCCGGCGAGGACGGCGACTTCGATGCTAAGGTGGCCGCTCTGGAGGCGGCGGACGCCGTCGTTCTGCCCCTTCGCGAGATGGGTCCCGATGTCCTCATGGTGGCCGGCGACCACTCGACGCCTGCCACGATAGCCGCCCATAGCTGGCATCCGGTCCCCTTCGTTCTTCAATCGCAGTGGTGCCGTCCCGATCGCGCTCGGGAGTTCAACGAGGCGGCGTGTGCCACTGGCTCTCTGGGCACCTTCCCGGCCACGGAGGCGATGCCCCTGGCCATGGCCCACGCCCGCCGCCTGACGAAGTATGGAGCGTAGACGTGAGAGTTCCCATCGTCGCTGGCAACTGGAAGATGAACACCACCGCCGCCTCCTGCGCCGAGCTCTGCGACGGCGTCCGGCAGGGGGTGGACGGCATCCCGGGCGTGGAGAAGGTGGTCTGCCCACCCTTCCCCTTCCTTTCCATCGCCCGCGACCGGCTGAAGGGCAGCTCGGTGAAGGTGGGCGCCCAGAACATGCACTGGGAGGAGAAGGGCGCCTACACCGGTGAGGTGAGCCACCCGATGCTCGCCGGTGTGGTCGACTACGTCATCATCGGTCACTCCGAGCGGCGGGCCTACTTCGCCGAGACCGACGAGACTGTGAACAAGAAGCTGGCCACAGCGCTGGCCGCCGGCCTCAAGCCCATCTTCTGCGTCGGTGAGACGGAGTCGGAGCGCGAGGCCGGACGCACCGAGGAGGTGCTGCTGCGCCAGGTGCGCATTGGCCTGGGGGGCATCCAGGTGCCGGAGGGCTTCGCCATCGCCTACGAGCCCGTGTGGGCCATCGGCACCGGCAAGGCGGCGACGGGCCCCATGGCCAATGAGGCCATCGGCCTAATCCGGTCCGAGGTGGCCCGCCTGACCGGCGCCGCCATCGCCCAGAGCGTGCGCGTCCTCTACGGTGGCAGCGTCACCCCTGAGAACGTGACCGAGTTCGCCCGCCAGCCGGAGATAGACGGCAGCCTGGTGGGCGGCGCCTCCCTCAAGGCCGATTCGTTCATCAGCCTGGTCCGTCAGACGGCGGAGGCCACCGCCGGCAAGCGATGAGGAAGCTCGTCGCCGTCGTCGGGCCTACGGCGACGGGGAAGACGGACCTGGCCCTCCGCCTCGCCCTCGCCTTCGAGGGCGAGATCATTGGGGCTGACTCCCGACAGGTCTACCGGGGGATGGACATCGGCACGGCCAAGCCCACGCCGGAGCAGCGGGCACGAGTGCCGCACTGGCTGGTGGACGTGGCCGACCCGGACGAGGAGTTCGGGCTGGCCCGCTACCTGGACCTGGCCCAGGCCGCCCTGGAGGATATCTGGTCGCGGGGTCGAAGCGCCTTTCTCGTGGGGGGCACGGGCCAGTACGTCTGGGCCCTGCTGGAAGGCTGGCAGGTGCCCCGGATCGCACCGGACTGGGGCCTGCGGTGGGAGCTTGAAGAGAGGGCACACCGCGAGGGACCCCAGGCTGTCCATGCCGAGCTGGCGGCTCTGGACCCGGAGGCCGCCCGCCGCCTGGACCCCAGGAACGTGCGCCGTGTCGTGCGGGCGTTGGAGGTCATGCGCCGGACCGGCCGGCCTCTCTCGGAGTGCGGGACGCGCCGCCCGCCTGACTTCCCGTGGCTGGCCCTGGGGGTAGAGCTGCCGTCCGAGGAACTGTACCGTCGCATCGATGCCCGCGTAGACGCTATGATGGAGGCGGGATTCGTCGAGGAGGTGAGGGGGCTGCTGGGCCGGGGCTACAGTCCCGACTTGCCGGCCATGTCCGGCATCGGCTACAAGCAGGTCTGCCAGCACCTGGCGGGGGAGCTGTCGCTGGAGGAGGCGGTGGCCCACATGAAGACGGAGACGCGCCGGTTCGTCCGGCATCAGCGTAACTGGTTCCGTCGCAACGACGAGCGCATCCGCTGGATCGACGCGTCGGCGGGAGATGTCTACAACGAGGCGGCCGGCATTGCAGAATTGGAGCTGAACCTAAAGAGGTAGTCGCGCATGGATACTGAGATAGAGGCTTACAGCCAGCAGATCCAATCGCTGTTGGCACGGGCCAGCGGCTGTTTGGCCGGGTTGAGCGAGGCCCAGCTCAACTGGCAACCACCCATCGATGGTGGCAACAGCGTCTATGTCATCTGCGCGCACACCCTGGGCAACGCCCGCGCCTGGGTGCTGGGCATCGCCTGCGGCCAGCCTATCGAGCGGGACCAGCCAGCCGAGTTCCGGGCCTCGGGTCGTGATGCTTCGGCGCTATTGATCGAGGCGCGGCTGCTGTCAGGCGAGATCGAGGCGGCGCTGGCGGCGCTGGTGCCGTCAGACCTGGAGCGGCGCCTGGTGCCGCCGCCGTCCCTGTGGGGTGAAGGTGAGCCGCGCGAGGTCTCGGTGCGAGAGGCGCTCCTGCACGTCGTGGAGCACGCCTCCATCCACCTGGGCCAGCTTCAGATCACGCGAGACCTAGCGCTTAGAGAGTCGTGAGAATGCGCTTCACGAAGTGGCAGGGCACGGGCAACGACTTCGTCCTGCTGGAACTGCAGGGAGAGGAACGCGACTGGCCGCGGCTGGCTCGCGCCCTCTGCGACCGCCACTTCGGCGTCGGCGCCGACGGCATCCTGCTGCTGCTGCCCTCCGACCGCGCCGACCTCCGCATGCGCATCTTCAACCCGGACGGCTCTGAGGCTGAGACCTGCGGCAACGGCCTCCGTTGCTTCGTCCGCCACGCCGTCGAGCGGGGGCTGGCCCGTCTCCGGGACGGGCGTCTTCGGGTCGAGACCGGCGCCGGCGTGCTGGCGGCGGAGCTGCTGGACGAAGAAGGGCGCAAGGGATGGGTGCGCGTCGGCATGGGGCGCCCGCGCTTCGCGCCCGCCGAGATCCCGGTGCTGGCGGAGGTGGAGCCCCCGATCCGCAACCTCTCGCTCACGCTGGACGACCAGGTCGTTTCGGTGACCTGTGTGTCGATGGGCAACCCCCACGCCGTTCACTTCCTTGCCCGGTCGGTGGACAGCTATCCTCTGGAGCAGGTGGGTCCGAAGGTGGAGGTACACTCGCTCTTTCCCCAGCGGGTCAACTTCGAGGTGGCGCGAGTGCGGAACCGCCAGCTCATCGAGGCGCGCGTCTGGGAGCGGGGCGCTGGCATCACGCTGGCCTGCGGCTCTGGCGCCAGCGCCGTCATGGTGGCCGCTCACCTCCACGGTCTGGTGGAGGACCGCGTCGAAGTGCGACTGCCTGGTGGGACGCTGCTCCTAGAATGGGAAGGCGAGGGCGAGGTGTACCTGTCGGGCCCTGCCGAGCAGGTGTTCACCGGCGAGTGGCCCGACGAGCGGCTTCTGTCACCCTGAGTCCGCCCCAGGCGGACGAAGGGTCTCGTCTAGTCAGATTGTTCTTCCTTGCTCAGGGGAGACATCTGTGTCGGTTGTCGACCGATGCCACCAGGAATGAAAATGCCGGGGGGTCCTTCGACAGGCTCAGGATGCCGAATGGACGGCCGCTGGCAAGGGCAGGGCGTGTGGCCTGCTGAGCTTGTCGAAGCACCTCAGGCGAAGGACGGCCGCATCTTCCGGGCAATAACAGGGCTGGCGCGAGAGTGTCCTTAGGCAAGTTCCACGAGCGAGCGCTATGAAGAACGTGCGGCGCCTGGAGGCGCCGGCGGCGACAGGGCTCTTCCAGGGCATCCAGCGCAGCCCGCTGCGCAACCTGGACCCTCGCTTCACCAGCGAGGAGGACGTGACACGCCTCGAAAAGGGGCATCCTGAGCTGGTCGTGGCCGACGAGAAGGGCGCCATGTTCCTCAAGCCCTGGCAAGACCGGCTCTGGCTGGTCTACGGGTTCGCCGACCGTGACGCCCTCCAGCAGCGCTTTCAACCTCTGCTAGAGAAACTGACCAAGGGGCTGGACGCGGCCCGCTGGCGGGAAGGGATACGCCTCCGCTTCACTGACCATCCCAACCGGCCCTTCGTCGAGCCGGTGCTGACGAGCTGTGCCTTTGAGCTCCACGACGAGTGGATGGAGATGGACCTCGTCGAGCTGCCGGAGGCGGGCCCGTCCTCGCCGCACGTGGCGCCGGGCTACTTGCTGCGTCCGGCTACCGAGGACGACCTGGCGGAGTTCATCGAGCTGGACCGCGAGGCGTTTCGCGCTCGGCGTCCCATGACCTTGGCGGCGGCCCGCGAGAAGCTGGCAAGCGTGTCGCTCTTCCAGGTGCTCGTCTCGGAGGCCGACGGGCGGCTCGCCGGTTTCCTTAGCCTCCTGCGGTGGCCCCAGGCCACCGGCGCTGTCGATGACATCGCCGTGCGGCCGGACCTCCAGCGCCGAGGCCTGGGCGAGGCGATGATGCGCTGGTCCCTGGCGTGGTTCCGCCAGGAAGGGATGCGCCGCGCCTGGCTGGACGTGCTCCTGGACAACACCCGCGCCCTCGCCCTCTACAGGAAGCTGGGTTTCACCCCCGGCACCACCGGCCTCACCTACCGCCGCCCTCTGGATGAGGGGGAGGTGCGGCGCATCCGCGAGAGCCAGCGGGGCACCTACATCAAGTTCGGCGACTGGCGGTAGGAGCGGGGGGCATGGCCGTCATCATCATCGACCATGCCCGTCGGCGCATGCCGGAGCGTGGTGTGTCGGACGGCGAAGTCCGGGAGGTGCTGGCTCGAGGACGACCTGCGGAGGCACGTGGCGGAAGACAGGCGCTAGAATTAGTATTCGCGTACAATAACTACTGGCAGGGGCGGTTCTACGAGCAGAAGAAGGTGAGGATCATCTATGTCGAAGAAGGGGCCGATCAGGTCGTGATCACGATCTACGCCTACTACGGGCGCTGGGATTAGCCATGAGAATCACCTACGACTCCAAGTACGATGTCCTCTACCTGAAGTTTGGAGAGGGGGCGCCGTCTGTGACCACCAGACACCTAGACGACGACATCTCCGTGGACATAGACGAGGCGGGTCGCATTGCCGGCATCGAGGTTCTCGCTGCCTCCAAGCATGTTGACCTGGGCACCATCCTCCCAGTCACCGTAGAGCAGTGACGGGCTGAGGACGACGGGCGCGTCCACCTCTTAGCATCGAGAGCCTTCCCCATATCTCATCCGCGAGGTTGGCTACAAGTCCGCCAGGATAGTGTAAGATATCGTCGCTATGGAGCCGCGCATTCAGTACGCCAAGACCGCCGACGGGGTGAACATCGCCTTCTGGACCCTGGGGGATGGCACGCCGCTCGTGCATCTGCCCGTTTTGTTCAGCCACGTCCAGTTGGAGTGGCAGATAGCCGAGTGCCGCCGCTGGTATGAGAGTCTGGCCCAGAACAGGAAGCTCGTCCGGTATGACGTCAGAGGGGAAGGCTTGTCGGAACGCAACGTCACCGATCTCTCGCTTGACGCGCTGGTCCTGGACGTGGAGGGGGTGGTAGACCGCTTGGGGCTGGAGAAGTTCGCTCTGCTCGGACTCCAGCACTCAGGGCCGCCCGCCATCGCCTACGCGGCCCGTCACCCAGAGCGGGTATCGCACCTCCTCTTGTGGTGCGCCTATGCGCGGGCGTCCGACTGGGTACGGTCGCCGCAGGTTCAGTCTGTCCGCGCATTGATGGGCAAGGATTGGGCGTTCTACACGAAGGCGGCGGCGCACTCCATCCTGGGATGGTCGGCAGGCGAGCCGACGCGCCGCTACGCGGCCCTGATACGAGAGAGCATCACGCCGGAGTTTTTCCAGGCCGTGGTCATTCCCGCACTGAACGACATTGATGTCACTCCCTTGCTGCCCCAGGTGAGGTCGCCTACTTTGGTGCTCCACCGCCGCCAGTATTTGCCTGTCGATGTCGCCAGGAGTCTCGCATCCGGGATACCAGACGCCCGCCTGGTACTCCTTGAGGGAGAATCGGGCGCGCCATACCTGGGCGACATGGAGGCTGTGCTAACGGCCATCGACGAGTTCCTGGGCGAGGGTGAGAAGATCGGCGCGGGGGCTGAGGCGGCTGCCCCGGGGGCCTTCCGCACCGTTCTCTTCACCGACGTTGAGGGCTCCACGGCCCTGACCCAGCGGCTGGGAGATGCCAAGGCCCGCGAGGTGCTGCGCGAGCACGAGCGCATCACGCGGGAGGCCCTGAAAGCCCACGGCGGCACCGAGGTCAAGACCATGGGTGACGGCTTCATGGCCTCCTTCTTGTCGGCCACGAGTGCGCTGGAGTGCGCCATCGCCATGTAGAGAGCCTTCGCCGGCTACAACGCCCAGGTAGGGGCGCAGCATGCTACGCCCCTACACGTCCGCATCGGGCTGAACGCGGGGGAGCCGATAGCGGAGGATGAGGACCTGTTCGGGACGGCGGTGATCCTGGCGGCGCGCATTGCGGCCAAGGCGGAGGGCGGCGAGATCCTGGCCTCTGACGTGGTGCGGCAGTTGGTGGCGGGCAAGGGGTTCCTGTTCTCCGACCGCGGTGATGTGGTGCTGCGCGGCTTCGAGGACCCGGTGCGCCTGTACGAGGTGCGGTGGCGGGGCTGATGGGTCGCCGTCTCCATGTTGATGTGACTGCATCAACGATCCGTGGTTGATCAAGTCATCCGCATCAGTACTGAAAGGGGGAGAAGAGGCTAGTGCCAAGCGAGCAGCTACAGACGCTTGTCGACATGTTGAGGTCCCGCCCGGCTCTGGCAGAGGCGAGCATCGAGGAGCAGCGTGCCAACTTCGAGCAGATGGCCTCGCTGTTTCCCGTGGCGGCGGATGTGGTTCGCGAGCCAGTGGACGCGCGTGGGGTACCGGCCGAGTGGATCGCCACGCCGGGAGCGAGCGAGGAGCGGACCATCCTCTACTTCCACGGCGGCGGCTACATGCTCGGCTCGATCAATACGCACCGCGAGATGATCTCGCGGCTCTCGCGCGCAGCCGGGGCAAGGGCCCTCGCCGTTGACTACCGGCTGGCTCCAGAGCACCCATACCCTGCCGCAGTCGAAGACTCGACGGCGGCGTACCGCTGGCTGCTCTCTACGGGAGTTGACCCTGCCCGGCTGGTGATCGGCGGGGAATCCGCAGGTGGAGGGCTGACGGTGGCGACCCTCGTGGCGCTGCGAGATGCAGGGGACCCACTTCCCGCGGCAGGGGTTTGCCTCTCATCCTGGGTGGACCTGGAATGCCTCGGTGAATCTATGAGTACGAAGGCCGATGTTGACCCTATGGCACAGCGGGAGGTCATTCTTGAGATGGCAAAGGCTTACCTGGGGGACGCGAACCCTCGCACGCCCCTGGCTGCGCCCCTCTACGCGGACCTCACAGGGCTGCCCCCGCTGCTGATCCAGGTTGGCACGGCAGAGGTGCTGCTCGATGACTCGACCCGCCTGGCCGAGCGGGCACGATCTGCCCGCGTGGAAGTCGTGCTGGAGCCCTGGGACGACATGATCCATATGTGGCATTGGTTCGCCGCGATGCTGCCGGAGGGGCAACAGGCGATTGACCGCATCGGTGAGTTCATTCGCCGGCACATGGGCTGAGTCGATGAGGACGCTGTGCGGCTGTGCGAGGTGAGGTGGAGGCAAGGCGCGTAATGCAGTTCGCCGAGCGCATCGAGAAGCTGCCGCCGTATCTGTTCGCCGAGATCAGCCGTAAGATCGCCGAGAAGAGGGCGCAGGGGGTCGATGTCATCTCCTTCGGCATCGGCGACCCGGACATCCCCACGCCGCCGCACGTCGTCGACGCCCTGGTCGAGGCCGCCCGCGACCCGGCCAACCACCGCTACCCAGAGACCGAGGGCCTGCCCGAGTTCCGGCGCGCCGTCGCCGGCTGGTACGAACGGCGCTTCGGCCTCTCCTTCGACCCGGAGCGGGAGGTGCTGAGCCTCATCGGCTCCAAGGACGGTATCGGGCATGTCGCCCTCTGCTTCATCGACCCCGGCGACGTGGCCCTGGTGCCGGACCCCGCCTACCCGGTGTACGCCGTCGGCACCCTCTTCGCCGGCGGCGAGCCCTACTACCTGCCCCTGCGCGAGGAGAACGGCTTCCTGCCCGACCTGGATGCCGTGCCACCGGACGTGGCCCGCCGGGCGAAGCTGCTCTGGCTCAACTACCCCAACAACCCCACGGGCGCCGTCGCCGGCCTCGACTTCTTCGAGCGCGCGGTGGCCTTCGCCCGCCGCTACGACCTCGCCGTCTGCCACGACGGCCCCTACAGCGAGGTGGCCTTCGACGGCTACCGGCCGGTGAGCTTCCTCCAGGCCGCCGGCGCCCGTGAGGTAGGGGTGGAGTTTCACTCCCTCTCTAAGACCTACAACATGACGGGCTGGCGCATCGGCATGGCAGTGGGCAACGCCGAGATGATCGATGCCCTCATGCGGGTGAAGTCGAACCTGGACTCGGGGGTACCCCAGGCCATCCAGCGCATGGCCATCGCCGCCCTGGAGGGCCCCCAGGACTGCATCGACGAGCACAACGCCGTCTATCAGCGCCGCCGCGACCGTCTGGTGGAGGCGCTGCGGGGCATGGGCCTGGCGGTGCAGCCGCCCAAGGCCAGTCTCTACGTCTGGGCGCGCGTCCCGGAGGGCCACACGTCGATAGAGTTCGCCACGCGCCTGCTGGACGACGTGGGCGTGGTGGTGACGCCGGGCGTCGGCTATGGCGCGGCCGGCGAGGGCTTCGTGCGTCTCTCCCTTACCATCCCCGACGACCGGCTCGAAGAGGGGCTGCGGCGGCTGCGGGGGTAGAGAGCCGGGCTAGCGGTGTCATTGACACCATGACACCACGAAGCGTATGGTGGTGGTGAGATGGCTGAACCCAAGCGACCGCGCCTCAGCATAGACATAACGCCGGAGCTGCGTCGACGTGTCCGGCTGGCGGCGGCTGCCCAGGACATGAGCGTCACTGAGTACTGTCGGGAGATCCTCACGCGCCATCTCCGTCAGGAGGCCGATGGACAGGATGCGCGACGGGAAAGGGCGCTCGAAGCTCTGCAGAGGGCGAGGCGGCTTCGTGAGAGCATCTTCGGCGATCGGGTTCTGACGCCCGATTCAGCCGAGTTGATCCGTGAGGCTCGAGAGGAACGCCTTCGGCAGCTTCCCTGATGCCGTACGTGGCCGTCGACGCTAGCCTTGCCGCCAAGGTCGTCTTTTCCGAGCAGTACACCGCCCAGACAGCCGCCCTCTTTGACCTTTGGGCTCGGTCGGGATATCAGCCGGTCGCTCCCCCATTGATCGTCGAAGAGCTGACAAACTCCGTCTACAAGCGACTCAGAAGAGAGGACATATCTCTGGATGATGCGCTCAATGCCTTGGCCGCATTGCTTGGGCTTGACATTGACGTGCGCGATGTGGAACCCGCTCACGCTCTATCCCTCGCGCATGAGCACCGCCTTTCGGCAGCATACGATGGGTTCTACCTCGCCCTGGCTCAGGACCATGGTTGCGAGTTCTGGACGGCTGACGAACGCCTCTACAACGCTGTACGGCATCGTCTACAATGGGCCCACTGGATAGGCCGATACGAGCCATAGGCGCATGACAGGCACATGAAAGAAGGCCGACCTCTTCACCCCACGGCTGAGCCCGAGGAGCGGGCCTACCTGGTAGCCGTCGAGCTGAAGGGACGCGACGGCTCGACTTCCGCGTCGGGCAGGCGGTGGGACCCTCAGAGCTCGTTGGAGGAGTTGGCCCTGCTGGCCGAGACGGCCGGCGCCCGCGTCGTCGGGCGCACCGTGCAGAGGCTGGAGCGGCCGCACCCGGCCCACTACGTGGGCAGCGGCAAGCTGGACGAGATCAAGGCCGAGCGCGGGCGCACGCACTACACGCTCGTCATCTTCGACGATGAGCTCTCGCCCTCCCAGCAGCGCAGCCTGGAGGGTGCCCTACAGGTCAAGGTGCTGGACCGCACCGCCCTCATCCTGGACATCTTCGCCCGGCGGGCCCGCACCCGCGAGGGCCGCTTGCAGGTTGACCTGGCGCAGGCCCAGTACCTGCTGCCGCGGCTGGCGGGCCAGTGGAGCCACCTGGAGCGGCTGGAGGGGCGCATCGGCACCCGCGGCCCCGGCGAGACACAGCTCGAGACCGACCGGCGGCTGGTTCGCACCAAGATCGGCCGCCTGAAGAAGCAGCTCGAGGCGGTGCGGCGGCAGCGGGCCCTCTACCGGCGGAGGCGCGCCCGGACGGGTGTGCCGGTGGTGGCCTTGGTGGGCTACACGAACGCCGGCAAGAGCACCCTCATGCGCGCCCTTTCGGGCGCTGACGTGTTGGTGGAGGACCTGCTCTTCGCCACCCTGGACCCCCTGACGAGGCGTATCGTGCTGCCGGGCGGGCACAGGGTTCTGCTGACGGACACCGTGGGCTTCATCCAGAAGCTGCCCACCCAACTGGTGGCGGCCTTCCGGGCGACACTGGAGGAGCTATCGGAGGCGGACCTGCTCCTGCACGTGGTCGACATAACGCATCCCAACGCCGCCGAGCAGGCGGAGGCCGTGGAGCGCACTCTGGCCGAGCTGGAAGTGGCTGAAAAGCCGCGGCTCACCCTCCTCAATAAGGTGGACCGCCTGACCCGCCTTGACGGCAGGCCGCTGCGCGGCCTGGACGAGCTGGTAGAGTATGAGCTGTCTCTGAGCGTCCACCGGCCAGACGCCCACCTCATCTCTGCGTTGCTGGGCTGGGGCGTGGAAGAGGCGCTGGCCCGCATCGAGGAGGTGCTCTTCGAGGAGACGGCGCCGGCGGGCGCCCGGGAGCAGCCGGCGGCCCGCTGGGCGGGGTAGTGGGGTCCTCAGCCGAAGGCCGGAAGTGGAGCCAAAGGGGCTGTTGAAATACACTCGTCATCCGCTTGTGGTTCGACAGGCTGACCACGAGCGGAACTGGGAGATCGGCATGTCTAACCATGTCGACATGGTCGAGGGGCTGTTGAGCGGGCTGTAAGGCCTTGGCCCTCAGGCGCGCTAGCGCCTGCCGCCGCGCGTCCTGGAGGCTACCACCCCGATGGGGCGTCGGGAGTCCACATCATGCCCAGCAGGGCGTCGCCCCGATCCCGGTTGACCTGCCTGAACACCTCCCACTCGTGCGGTTCCACCTCGATCTCGATGATCGGGTAGCCGATGGGCTCGCCCGAGCCGATGCAAACGAAGGTGTCCGGGTCAAAGGCGTGCACACCGTAGGCCTGGGCGATGGCTTGGCCTACCTCCTGCTGCCATGCCGTTGGGCGTACCCCTGGCTTGGGAACGACCGTCGGGCTGTGGGTGAGCGTCCGCATGGCGGCGGGGTGGGCCATGCGCCCGCAGGACAGCCGGCGTGAAGGGTCTGCCACCCCGGCGGCGCCGATGGCAAGCGCTTCGAGCATGCTGAAGAGGCCTCGCCGCCGGAACTGGGGGGCGATGCAGCAGATGCCGGCGAGGTTGACGGCCTGCGCTGGCAGGCGCGGCAGGTCCATGACCCGGCATTCGCCAACAGCGAAGCCGGCCGGCGTACCCTGGTGCTCGGCCAGGGCGAGGTAGCGCAGCACTCGCAGCGACTTCTCAAGGTAAGCGCGGTTGGCCTGACGGTAGTTCATCTCGAAGAGAGCGAAGATGGCCTTAAGGTCTTGACCGGATGCCCTGTCCGTCTCTACGACCTTGAAGTCGAATGAGGAGAAGTCGCGGGCTTTCATGCCGGCCAGATCATACTCCGTCGCCGCGGTGCCTGTACATCGTGCCTTCGCCACGCGCGCCCAGGGCAGGCCGGGCGGCGGCCCGATCGCGATCGGTGCTAGGTGGTCTGCGCCGCTGGCAGTGGAGATGCCGGCTCACCGCCCGGCGTTCTCACGTTGTGGCCCAGCGGGTAGACGGCTATAATGGGCGGTGAACTGAGGCTCGCGCCCGCGAGAACGGGGGATTCGGTGCCCAAGAGACCACGCCCTCGCGCTAGGCCGCCAGCATCGCGCAGGAAGGTGCGTCACCGGCAGTTGGCGCCACCGCCCGCCGCTGCCTCCGGGGGCGGTGGGACAGTCGGTGCCAGGGTGACGCCCTTTGCTCCCCGCAGCAGGCCCGTAGCACAGGCCGCCGCTGTCCCGGCCTGGTCACGGGTTGGTGACTACGGGTACGTTCTGCGGGAGCTGCGGCGCATCGCCATCATAGGCGGGGTCGCCATGCTTCTCGTGGTTGTCCTCTCCTTCGTGCTGCGCTGACCGCCATCCCTCTGTCCCCTAGCGAAGCCGTCCGATGGCTATGAAGGCGGCCACGGCTACCACCACGTACCCGAAGACATCGTTGGCCTGGAAGACAGCGGTCTCTGCTACCAGGTTTCTGATCACGTAGGCGAGGAGTACTCCAACGACGGCTATGCCCTGGAGCGCGGCCCCACGCTTGCGGTTGGTGGCCCAGCTCACGGCCTCCCCGACGGCGTAGCCCAGGCCTAGCCCCAGGAAAAGGCCCATGAAGGCGCCGACGACGTCTTCGAACAGGAAGGCCCAGAGAGCCCCCGTTGCGGCGCCGACGATCAGGGTGGCGCCCAGGCCCCGGAGGACAAAGGCAATGCCGAGTTGATGGGTGGGGAGACGTCGCAGGTGGGCGCACTCCCGGCAGCGGGCGCCTACGGGTGTCATCACCAGGCAGCGTGGACAGATAGGCTTGCCGCAGCGGCTGCAGCTCAGTTCGGTTTCAACGGACGGATGGGTGGCACACTGCATGCGACCGGTAGGCGGCTGGCCCTTCCGGCGGGCGGCGTCAACGGAAAAGAGCGCAGCCTGCCTTAGGCCCTGTGGGCGATGTACCTCTCAGCCTGGGCCATGAAGTCGTCGATGGCTTCCTCGGGCAGGGGTATGTCGCCCGGCAGGCGCTCGCGTTCGCCGCCGAGGCCGTGGTAGTCGCTGCCGCCCGTGACCATCAGGTGGTGGCTGCGGGCTACCGCCAACAGCCGCTGGATACTGACCTCATCGTAGTCCTGGTAGTAAACCTCCATGCCTACCAGGCCGGCCTCCTTCAGGCTCGGAAGCAGGCCTTCCAGGTCCTCCATCTCCCCGGGATGAGCCAGCACCGGGAGGGCTCGCCGGCGGTGGAGAAGGGCGACGGTCTCCACCGGGGTGATCTTGGTCCGCTCCACGTAGGCAGGGCCGTTGCGGCCGATGTAGCGGTCGAAGGCTTCCTGAACGGAGCCTATGTGCCCCTTCTCGAGCAGGGCCTGGGCCACGTGAGGCCTCCCGACGGCCCCGTCACCGGCGATGGCCTGCACCCTCTCCCAGCGGATGTCCATGCCGAGTTCGTGCAGCCTCTCCACCATGCGGCGTCCGCGGTCCCGCCGCGAGTTGCGGAGCCGGGCGAGCTCTTGCTGGAGGGGCCCGTCCTTGGGATCCACGAAGTAGCCCAGCACGTGCACCTCGCTGCCCGGGATGTCGGTGCTCATTTCCACACCTGGGATAAGGGTGAAGTTCGGATAGCGGGAAGCGGCCTGCAGGGCCTCGGCGATGCCCTCCACAGAATCGTGGTCGGTGAGGGCCATGATCCGGACGCCGCGCGAGACGGCCAGGTCCACCAGGGCCGCGGGGGTCAGTGCGCCATCGGAGCAGTTGCTGTGGGTGTGGAAATCGGCCCGGCTAGTCACGGCGCTCCGTTTCTCGATCTACTCGGACAATGCTGCGGGCCAGGCCGGTCGCCTCGTCTATGTCGACGAGGACGGCGTTGAACTGGAGGAGGCGGCTGTGCTCGGCGACGGGCAGGCGGTGGGGCAGCAGGGAAAGGAAGCGGGCGAGGACGGCATCCACGTCGTCTCCGATGATGGAGTCCAGGCTTCCCACCATGCCCACGTCGCAGACGAAGGCGGTGCCTCTGGGCAGCACGCGGGCGCCAACGGTGCCGACGTGCGTGTGGGTGCCCAGGACAGCGGATACCCGGCCGTCCAGGTACCAGCCCATGGCCACCTTCTCGCTGGTCGCCTCACCGTGCATGTCGACGATGATGATGGAGTTCTCCGGCAGGTCCTTCAGGAGGGCGTCGGCGGTGCGGAAGGGGCAGTCCAGGGGGTGCATGAAGGTGCGACCCTGGAGGTTGATGATAGTGACCCCGTTGCAGGTCATGATGCCGCGCCCGGGCGTCCCCGGAGGGTAGTTTTGGGGGCGAAGGATGGGCGCCTCTTCGTCCAGGCAGGGGACGATCTCCTTCTGGTCCCAGATGTGGTTGCCGGAGGTGATGATATCTACCCCGGCATCGAACAGCTCGCGCGCCGTGGGTAGGGTTAGCCCACGGCCGGCGGCGGCGTTCTCGCCGTTGGCGATGATCAGGTCCACCGCCAGCTCCTGCCGCAGGACGGGCAGCAACGTGGTCGCGGCCTGCCGGCCGGGCCGTCCCACCACATCGCCCACCATGAGCACCTTCACAGCGCTTGCCTTGGGACATGCGATGAGGAGCGGCTGTCCTCGCTGCTCTGAAGGTCGCCGCTCCCCACAGCTTCTCTACTTCGCGTAGTCTACGGCCCTCGTCTCCCGGACCACCGTCACCTTGATCTGGCCGGGGTATTCTAGGTTCTCTTCGATCTTGCGGCTGATATCCCTGGCCAGCCGCATGGAGGCCAGGTCATCGACCTCCTCCGGCTTGACGATGATGCGGATCTCGCGGCCGGCCTGGATGGCGAAGGCCTTCTCCACACCCTGGAAGCCGCTGGCCAGGCCTTCCAGCGCCTCGAGCCGCTTGATGTAGTACTCCAGGGTCTCCATGCGTGCCCCAGGGCGGCTACCGCTAATGGCATCGGCTATCTGGACGACGGCAGCCTCCACCGTGCGCGGTTCCTCCTCCTCATGGTGCGCTGCGATGCAGTGGACCACGGCCGGGCTGACTCCGTATCGACGCGCCAGGTCTGCTCCGATGAGGGCGTGGGTACCTTCCACCTGGTGGTCGATGGCCTTCCCCACGTCATGGAGGAGGGCGCCACGGCGGGAGACGTTGATGTCCGCACCGATCTCTTCGGCGAGCATGCCGGCAACGTGGGCGCTCTCCACGGCGTGCAGGAGCTGGTTCTGGCCGTAGCTGGTGCGGAACTTGAGGCGGCCCAGGGTCTTTAGGATCTCCGGGTGGAGGCCGGGACATCCGGCCTCGATGGCCGCCTGTTCGCCGGCGTCCTTGATCACCAGCTCCACCTCCTGCCGCACCTTCTCTACCATCTCTTCGATGCGTGTGGGGTGGATGCGCCCGTCGCTCACCAGCTTGCTGAGGGCGAGGCGGGCGATCTCCCGTCGCACGGGGTCGAAGCCGGAAAGGGTGACAGCGTCCGGGGTGTCGTCGATGATGAGATCGACGCCTGTGGCGTTCTCCAGGGCGCGGATGTTACGGCCCTCGCGGCCGATGATCCGGCCCTTCATGTCGTCGCTGGGGATGGGGACCACGGAGACCGTGCTTTCGGAGACCACATCGGTGGCCAGCCGCTGCATGCTGGTAACGAGAATGTCGCGGACGCGGCTCTCAGCTTCCTCCCGTGTCTCCGCCTCGATGGCACGGACCCGGCGGTTGGCCTCGTCCCGGGCCTCCTTCTCCACCTCTGCCAGCAGGACCTCGCGAGCCTCCTGGCTGGTGAGGCCAGAGACCCTCTCAATCTCTTCCAGTTGCTTCCTGCGCAGGTCCTCCAGTTCTGTCCTGGTCCCGGCCAGGTCCTCTTCCTTCTCGTCAAGAGTCTGACTGCGGCGTTCCAGGGTCTCCAGCTTGCGATCTAGGTTCTCTTCTCGGTGGGCAACGCGCTGCTCCAGCTTCAGGACTTCGGCTCTTCGCTCCTTGAGTTCGGCCTCAATCTGGGCGCGTAGCCGTATTGCCTCCTCTTTTGCCTCTAGAAGGATCTCCTTTTCTCTGGTCTGGGCCTCTGCGAGTATCTTGGCGGCGTTCGTCTCCGCCGCCGCCACGCGACCTTGGCTGATCCTCCGCCGTATGGTGCCACCGAGAAGAGCCCCGATCGCCAGCCCCAGGGCGGCCAGAACGACGCCCAAGGTGATGGCTTCGGGCATTGCTACCTCTCCTTCTGCTTGGGCATTCTCCTTGTCTCGTTGTGTGTTTGCGAGTCGATCTAATGCCGAACCCGCCGTCGGCGGGCCGAACTTCAATTCATCATACGGTCAGCCCAGCAGGGGTGTCAAGGAAGCTGGCCTGGGCCCCACCTACGCCTCGCCGGGCCCCTCCGTGCCTTCGTCGTCCGTGCTGGCCTCCCGCCAGCAGCGGTCCGTGGTGCGACGGGCCACCTCGTAGGAGAAGCCACGGCGCACCAAGAAGCCCCCCATACGGCGCCGGAAGGTATCGAAGTCCAGGCCGTGGAAGGCGTGCAGACGGCCGCTGGCCGCCCGATAGGCGGCCTCTTCGTCGGAGACGGCGGTCGTGGCGGTGGCCGCTGTGTCGGGGTGAACTCCCTGCGCCCGCAGCTCCTGGACGATGAGGCGTCTGCTGCGGGGGCTGGTGGACTCCCGCGTCTCTGTCCAGAAGCGGGCGAAGGCCTCGTCGTCCAGATAGCCCCGCTCCTTGAGCCGCTGCACCGTCTCGGCGATGAGCCGCAGGCCGATGCCCCGGCGGGCCAGGCGACGGCGCATCTCAGTCTCGCTGCGGGGCCGGTAGGACAGGAGCCGCAGGGCGGCGTCGTAGGCTGAGTGGCTGGCGTCGGCCTCCTGGAGGGCGTTCGCCTGGGCCTCGCTGAGCTCCATGCCGGTGTGGAGGCCGGCGTCCTGCGCCAGGTGCAGGGCGAGGGCGAACGCGAAGCGGCCTTCGTCGACGTAGACGTTGACCCGCTGTCGGCGCTTCTGCCTCTCGATAGCGGTGATGATCATCGACCGCGAACAAAGGACGCCCGGCCCGCCGGCGGGCCGGGCTCCTGGCTCTACCGGCTTCTCAAAGGGAGGCTAGGGCTCGCCCTCCTCGACCGCGGCAGGCGTGGCCGGTCCGCCGACCGCCTCGTGGATCTGCTGCTCGATGTCAACGGCCGTCTGCGGGTTCTGGCGCAGGTACTCCTTGGCGGCCTCGCGGCCCTGACCGAGGCGCAGGTCTCCATAGCTGAAGAAGGCGCCCATCTTCTTCAGAACCCCCGTCTCGACCCCCAGGTCTACGATGTCGCCCTCGCGGCTGATCCCCAGGTTCTTACCCGCGAAGATGATGTCGAACTCGGCGGTGCGGAAGGGAGGCGCTACCTTGTTCTTCACGATCTTCGCCCGCACGCGGTTGCCGATGAACTGGGACGCCTGCTTGATCGACTCCACCCGTCGCAGGTCGATGCGCACCGAGCTGTAGAACTTGAGGGCGCGGCCCCCCGGCGTCACCTCCGGGTTGCCGAAGACGACGCCCACCTTCTCCCGCAACTGGTTGATGAAGATGACGGCGGTGTGGGAGCGGGCGATGGCGGCCGACAGCTTGCGCAGCGCCTGGGACATGAGGCGCGCCTGGAGGCCCGGTAGCGAGTCGCCCATCTCGCCTTCGATCTCCGCCCGCGGTACCAGGGCGGCCACACTGTCCACCACTACGATGTCGACGGCGTTGCTGCGCACCAGGGCCTCGGCTATCTCCAGGGCCTGCTCGCCCGTGTCGGGCTGGGAGATCAGCAGCTCGTCCACGTTCACGCCGATGGCGGCGGCATAGGTGGGCTCCAGGGCGTGCTCGACATCGATGTAGGCGGCCGTCCCGCCCATCTTCTGGGCTTCGGCTATGATGTGCTGGGCCAAGGTGGACTTGCCGCTGGACTCGGGCCCGAAGATCTCCGTGACCCGGCCACGGGGTATGCCGCCCACACCGAGGGCCAGGTCCAGGGCCAGGGAGCCGGTGGGGATGGCCTCCACTAGGAGACCAGCGGACGCCTCGCCCAGGCGCATGATGGCACCCCGCCCGAACTGCTTCTGTATCTGGCCGATGGCCATCTCCAGCGACCGCTGCCGATCCGTGGTGGCCGGGGCGGCCTGTCCTGTAGGTTGGTCTGCTGTCACAAAAGTCCCTCCCTCGGCGCAACCACTAAGGCGGCTTCGCAGTTTCCCTGCTCTCGGCGGCATGATAGCACGGGCCTGGGGACCCCGCAAGGAGAAGGCTAGGAAATGGGGAACTGGGAACAGAGAGCAAAGGGCAGAGAGCAGAGAGGGTGGGAGGCTGATTTGTTTCAGGGCGACGGTGAGCTATCCTAGCACGGGCGTACACTGGCCGCTGGCCAGCGGCCCGACAGGGAGGTGAACATGCGACGCGCACGGCTTCTCTACTGGATAGCGGTGTCGGCCCTCCTGGCACTGCTGCTGGAGGCTGCCTCCGGCTTCATTCTCTGGATCGCTCTCCCCCGTGGAGGTGGCTTCCACTTTCGCGGCGCCGGGTCGCGGGCGGCGCACGAGAGCTTCGGACTCACCCGCGAGACGTGGCTGGACATCCATGACTGGGCGGGCGTCGCCCTCATCGTCATCCTGCTGGTGCACCTGCTCCTGCACTGGCGATGGGTGGTGAACGTGACCAGGCGGGTGCTCCTTTCCGCTGGAGGCGGCCAGACGGCCGCCCGTCCGGGCGGATTCGCCTCTGGCGAAGGCCCGCCGGAGGAGCGATAGGCATGCCAACCACCCTTCGTGTCCGCCTGACACCGCGGTCGGCCCGAGACGAGGTGCTGGGCCTGGAGGGCGACGTCCTGCGGGCGCGGGTGACGGCGCCGCCGGTCGAGGGTCAGGCCAACGAGGCGCTCCTGCGCCTGCTGGCCGGGGCGCTGGGCGTGCCCAGGAAATCGCTGCGCATCGTGCGCGGGCAGCGGGGGCGTGAGAAGCTGGTGGTGGTGGACGGGCTGGACGCGGAGGAGGTCAGGGAGAGGCTGGCGGGCTGGCGGCAGGCCTAGGCGCCCTGGATCAGGGCCTGGCTCAGGAACTGGAGAATGATGATAGCCACCAGGGGCGTGATATCGATCATGCCGACGCGGGGCACCACCCGTCGCAGCGGCGAGAGGATGGGCTCCGTGATCTGGTCCAGCACCTGGATGAGCGGGTTGCGCGGGTCGAGGGCGAACCAGGAAACGATGGCCCGCAGGAAGATGGCCGCCGACAGGACCTGGATCAACACGAGGACTAAGGTGGTGATGCTGTCGATGGCTCTATCCTCCCAGGCCTTGCGCCTTCTCATAGGTGGCGATGATAGCCTCGATCAGTGCGGCGCGGACACGGGCGTTCTCCAGCACGCGCAGGCCCTCGGCGGTGGTGCCGGCGGGTGAGGTCACCATGTGTCTCAGCTCGGAGAAGGGTGTGCCCGTCTCCTGGGCCAGACGCGCCGTCCCCAGCACCATCTGGGTCACCATCTCGATGGTGAGGTCTCGTCGCAGCCCGATGTGCACCCCGGCGTCGGTCAGGGCCTCCATGACCAGCAATACGAAGGCAGGGCCGCTGGCGGACACGGCGGTGGCCATGTCGATGTACTTCTCGTCGGCCACGTAGAGCTCGCGGCCCAGGGCCGCAAACAGGCGCCGCGCCTTCTCCCGTCCCTCGTCGCTGACGGCGTCGGTGGCCGTCCACAGTGTCATGCCCTCGCCTACCATGGCCGGCGTGTTGGGCATAGCCCGCACCACTGTCGGGTAGTCCAGGGCGCTGCACAGGCGCTCCAAGCGCACTCCCGCCATGATGGAGACCACTGTCTGGCCGGAGTTGAGGTGGCCCTGAATGGCTTTCGCCACGGTGCCGAACTCCTGCGGCTTCACGGCCAGGAGGGCGATGTCGGCCTCGGCGGCCAGGCGGGCGTTGTCGTCGGTGACGGTGAGGCCATACTGACGGGACAGCAGGTCCCGTCGCTGAGGGCTGATATCGCTAGCCACGATGTCGGCTGGTGAAAGAAGGCCCTTCTTAAGGACGGCAGCCACGATGGCCTCGCCCATGAGGCCGGCACCGATGAGTCCTAGTTGCGTGCTCATTCACTCACTTCCCGGCCGCGCCCACTCCCAGTTCGGCTGCCGGGGTCCGAAGATGGCGCGTCCGATGCGGACCATCGTCGCGCCCTCCTCGATGGCGACCTCGAAGTCGTCCGTCATGCCCATGGACAAGTGATGTAGCCCCAGGACGTCCCGCAGGTGGCGTAGCTCCCGAAAGATGGGTCGCAGCTCCTGCGGATTGTCGACCAGGGGCGCCACCGTCATCAGCCCCTGCACCGCCAGGCCCGGCAGCCTCGCTATCTGTTCCAGAGCTGGCCCCGTGTGCTCAGGGCTGAACCCGAACTTGCTGGCCTCGCCGGCGACGTTGACCTCTAGCAGGACGGGCACCGGCCCAGCGTGGCGAGCAGGCACATTCCGCGCCTGACGGCTGATGGAGTGAGCCAGGCGCAGAGAATCCACGCCGTGAATTATATCAAAGAGTCCTAACGCTGTCTTGACCTTGTTCGTCTGTAGATGACCCACCAGGTGCCAGCGCGGGTGGCATCCGAGAGCCTCTGCCTCAGGGATCTTGGTCGCTCCCTCCTGCACGCGGTTCTCGCCGATGTCAGCCAGACCGGCACGGCAGGCCTCCGCCACCAGCGTCGCCGGGAAGGTCTTGCTCACCCCGACAATGGTGACCTCGTCCGGGGAGCGGCCCGCCCGCTGGCAGGCCGCCGCCACGCGTTCTCGCACTGCCCGCAGGTTGTCGGCGATACCCACAGATCGAGGATAGCACCCTCGCCTCCGGCCAGGGAATGGGGCGGCTCGCCTACGGGGGGCCCAAGCCGGGAGGACGGAAGCGCCTCTGCTCCCAGCGGGCGAAAAGGTACACGGCGCCGGCGATCGCAGCGATGGGGATGAGGGCGAGCGCCGGGTGGACCGTGAAGAGCAAGAAGACCAGCACCACTGCCAGCACGGCCCCGATGAGGGCGAGCATGGGCCAGAAGAGGATGCCGAACATGGCCCGGGTCAGCACCCAGACCTCTAGGCACCCACCGGGCTCGCGCTGAGGCTGCGGGTCGTGGTACATGGGCTGCTCCGCCGTGGAGAAGATAGGCTGGGCTGTGGGTCCCGATCAAGGCGCGGAATCGTGCGGTGGAGCCCCGCCGCGGACATCGTGCCCGCCCGGCCCGCCCTCATCTCGCTCGCTGACGCTCGCTCGATGTAAGGAAGCCCCGCAAGGCGTGATGAGCCGCAAGGCCGGCTCTCGTGTCGGGGGTCTTCTACTGCTCCTTGTGGCGAGTGGGGTCTACCAGCTGCCACCTGTGACCGGGTTCGCTGGTCGGCGGCAGGGGTTTTCCCTCAACGTGGGTTACCTCCTGGTCACCGCGGGGCCCGCCGCGGGGCCCCACCTCTCGGTACTGACCCGACGGGGCATCGCGCTCGCCTGGGTTGAACGTTTGTTGGCCCATTTCCGCCAAATCACTCCTTCCGGTAGAGTCAACGAAGAACCACGCTGGGACGCGTTCTCAGGGGAGCCCAGCACGTCAATACTAGGACAGACATTCTGCTTTGTCAAGGCCCATTCGCCGATGGCAATCGTGCAGCTATGGCAGATTCTTCAAAGGAGCCTGGCGCCAGCTCGAACGGGGCTTGGGCGCCTTGGGCCTCTCTCGCGTGGGGCCTTCCGTTTTCTGAGTGTTCCAGCAGGATCCTTCGTGAGCGGCATCTGCTTCTGAACGTACGTGTATAGCTCACGGGAGTCCTGCAGGCGGACTTGTGTGCGGTGAACAGTGACAATGCCATCATGCTGGGCGAAGAATGCGCGCCATTCCTCCCGATGTGCCAATAGCTTGCCCAGCGCGGTTAGCGGATGTTGGCTGGAATCGCCACCGATTCGAATGACTTTCCCACCGCGGTGATAGATCTCAGGGTACAGATACTGGTTCGTTTTCCTGTCCTTGTGCTTGTCGTGGCAGAGGACAATATGGCGATGCCGCCTGGCCCAGCGAACAATTGACGTATCATTCCTTATGTTTACGTTCACTTGGCGCGCCCATGTTGTTCTGAAGCCCACCACCATCAGCAGCGGTTCTAGTTCGGCGTTGATGTCGCCATCGAGCAGGAGGCGCTCAAGCTTAGGCAGCTTGGTCGAGGTAGCGCTCATAGGCGATGGCTCTTTCGATATCGGTCTTGGGGATCGGATGGTAGAGGCGGACGATTGCCGTCAGGGTCTTGCCCTTGTCTGCCAGGCTTCTCACCAGCGCCGTTGGCACCCGTGTTCCACGAACAACTGGCTCTCCGCCCATCACATCTGGCGTTATCTCTACGCTCTGCCGGAACTCCTGGGGCACTAGGATTGAGGCTCCTTCCTCTAGGCTACGCAGCTCCTCAAACATGTCGCCGAACAGCCTTGTCTCTATCTTCTGGCCGAAGTGCGTGGCATCCGTGGTGTCCCACTCATCAGGACGAAAGGCGTAGATACGCCTGCCGACGAAGTAGACATGCGCATCTGCCCAGCCGCGACTTGGCGGCCCTAGCCGCTCATAGAGATGTCTAAGTGCAATCCCAGCGGACGTGAGGTCAATCCTGTCGTCGCGCAACAGCCGTAGCATCCGAATAATGGTTAGGTCTGCATAGGAGTAGCCCTGGTCGGCCACTTCGTCCTTGGACAAGACCTGTACCGAAGGTGCAATGATGCCGCGCTGTCGCCACTCATAGAGAGTGCTGACTGGTACCCTGGCGAGGCGGGCCACCTGTGCTGTGCTATAGAAGCCTTGCCACCGAGGCGGCATATCTGTTCTCCTGATGAAAAGTGCCGGGCTGGTCGACCCCTTGGTGGTGGCTGCGGCTCTAGGCACGCGCTCTGCCGTGCAGCGTCCCCGCTACCCTGACCACCCCATCATCCCTACCCGCACTTGTTGTAGCCGCACCCACGGCAGACCAGGCAGCCCTCGGCGTAGACGAGGATGGCGCCGCACTCCGGGCAGAGCAGGCCGGTGGAGACGTCGGAGGAAGTAGGAACTGGGAATTGGGAACCCGGACGCCGTTTTGTCTTCCCTTGTTGCCTGCTGCCGGTCCGTTGTTGCTTGGTGCTTGTTGCTTGTTGCTTCTTCGCGAACCTCAGCTCCAGCCAGCGGAACATGTAGTCCACCAGCGAGCTGGCCTGCGGGATCTCGGGGTTGCTGGTGAAGCCGTAGGGCTCGAAGCGGACGTTCTTGAACTTGGCGGCCAGGTTCTCGATGGGCACGCCGTACTGGAGGGCCAGCGATGTCATCACGGCCAGCGAGTCCATCAGCCCCCGGATGGTGGAGCCCTCCTTGGAGATGGTGATGAACACCTCCCCCGGCGAACCGTCGTCGAAGAGGCCCACCGTCAGGTAGCCCTCCTGCTCGCCGACGCGGAACTTGTGGGTGAGGGAGCGCCGCTCATCAGGCAGACGACGCCGGTAGGGGACGGCGGCCCGCCCCGGCGGCGGCATAACGCCGGGTGGCAGGGCCATGGCGGCCTCGGCGGCGACGGCCTCCGCCTGCTCGGGGCCGCGCACGGTGGCGTGGGAGAGCACCTGCATCTCCCGCGAGCGGTCCCGATAGATGGTGATGCCCTTGCAGCCCTCGCGGTAGGCCAGGAGATAGGCCAGCTCTACGTCTTCCGGCGTGGCGGTATCTGGGAAGTTGATTGTCTTGCTGACGGCGTTGTCGGTGTGGCGCTGGAAGGCGGCCTGCATGCGCACGTGCCACTCGGGGGCGATGTCGTGGGCGGTGACGAAGGCCCGTCGCGCCCAGGCCGGTATCGAGCGGCGGCGGCTGGCGGAGAGGGCCTTCAAGCCGCCCACCCGCGCCAGCTCCTCCATCAGCCCCGTCGAGTGGAAGCCCTCCTGGCGCGCCGCCTCCTCGAAGTGCTTGTTCACCTCCGTGAGCTGGGTGACCCGCCCCGGGTCCTTCGGATCCAGGAAGTGCTGCCGAACGAAGGCCAGGGCGAACACCGGCTCGATGCCAGCCGAGCAGTCGGCAATGATCGAGAGGGTGCCGGTAGGGGCCACCGTGGTGCGGGTGGCGTTGCGCAGCCGCCGGGCGGCCTTCTCGTAGACGGAGCCTTCCCAGGCGGGGAAGGCGCCCCGCTCCCGGGCCAGCTCCTCGGACGCGCGGTCGGCGTGCTCCTGGATGAAGGTCATGAGGCGCTCGCCCAGGCTCAGCGCCTGCTCCGAGTCGTAGGGAATGCCGAGCCGGAAGAGCAGGTCGGCCCACCCCATGACACCGAGGCCGATCTTGCGGGTGAGTCTGGTCATCCGCTCGATCTCCGGGATGGGATAGAGGTTCATGTCGATGACGTCGTCGAGGAAGCGCACGCAGAGGGGGATGACCTCGGCCAGGGCCTCCCAGTCCACGCTCCGCCCATCCCCCGGCCCCGGGGGAACTGGGAACTGGGAACTGGGAACTGGGCCTCTCCCCTCCCCTTGTTGCCTGTTGCTTTCGCCAGGGGCGAATCCGCCTCTGGCGGATGTTGCCTGTTGCTCCCCCACGAACTTGGACACGTCCAAGGAGCCCAGGTTGCAGGACTCGTAGGGCAGGAGGGGCTGCTCGCCGCACGGGTTCGTGGCCTCGATGCGGCCCAACTGGGGCGTCGGGTTATCACGGTTGACGCGGTCCAGGAAGACCAGGCCGGGGTCGCCGTTCTTCCAGGCGTTCTCCACGATCTGGCGGAAGACGTGGCGCGCGTTCAGGCGGCGCAGCGCCCGGCCGGTGCGCGGGTTGACAAGCCCATACTCCTCGTTGCGCTCCACGGCGGCCATGAACTTGTCGCTGGCGGCAACCGAGATGTTGAAGTTGGTGAGGGTGACCATGTCCGACTTGAGGTTGATGAACTCTTCGATGTCGGGGTGCTCGACGGCCAGGATGGCCATGTTGGCGCCGCGGCGGGTGCCGCCCTGCTTGATCGCCTCGGTGGCGGCATCGAAGACGCGCATGAAGGAGACGGGCCCGCTGGCGATGCCCCCCGTCGAGTGGACGCGGTCGCCGGCCGGACGCAGGCGGCTGAAGGCGAAGCCGGTGCCGCCGCCGCTCTGGTGGATGAGAGCCGTCTCCTTGACGGTCTCGAAGATGCCGGTCATGGAGTCCTCCACGGGGAGGACGAAGCAGGCCGATAGCTGCTGGAGGGGTCGGCCGGCGTTGCCCAGTGTCGGGGAGTTGGGCAGGAACCGCAGAGAGGTGAGGAGGGAGTAGAAGCGTTCCTCGCAGGCCGCCACCTGCTCCTTAGAGGCGCGATGGCCCTTCTCGGCCAGGGCGATGTTGTGGGCGACGCGCCGGAAGAGGTCCTCCGGCTTCTCGACTAGGCGGCCGCTCTCATCTCTTGCCAGGTAGCGCTGCTCGAGGACGACGCGGGCGTTGGCGGTGAGGGGCAGCCCTGGTCGGCGTGAGCGCCCGGGGGTGCGGGTCGAGGTGCGCTTGGTTGTGGGCATGGCACAGCTAGTTTAGCACGTCTGTCCGACGAGCGGCTGCCGGAGGTACTAATGCGTTGTGGCGGCGGGCCCCGGAGGGGAGCCCGCCGCCACCGCTCTCACGACGAGTCTTTGCCGGCCGGTGGCTGGTGGCGGGGAATAGAAACCGGCCGGCGGGGCGGGGTAGACCCGTCGCGAAGGGCCAAGGTTATGAGCACCCGCTGGTGCTCCCGCAGTTGTCGCAGCGATAGCAGGAGCCGCAGCGGGTCATGATCCAGCCGCAGTTCATGCAGGGCGGGGCGTCGCTCTCGCCGTTGTGCGATGCGCCGCCATTGGCCCCGTTCACCTGCATGACGAACCGGCCCTGTGTGCCGTATTCGGCCGCCAGGCGCGCCCGCACCTCCTCTGAGAGGACGCCCAGCTCCGCCTTCTCTTCATCGCTCAGGAACTGGGAGGCCAGCCAGCGGAAGATGTAGTCCACCACCGACTGTGCCACCGGGATATCCCTGTTCTCCGTGCGGCCCGCTGGCTCGAAGCGCATGTGGCTGAACTTGTGCACGAGGTCGCCCAGGGGCACGCCGTACTGGAGAGTGAGGGAGATAGATGTGGCGAAGGCGTCCATCATGCCGGAGATGGCGCTCCCCTCCTTGGCCATCGTGACGAAGATCTCCCCCGGCGAGCCGTCCTCGTACGTGCCGACGGTGATATAGCCCTCGTGCCCCTCGATCGAGAACTTGTGGGTGATGGAGCGACGCGTGTCGGGCAGGCGCCGTCGTACGGGCTCCGGCTTGGCCTTGCGCCCGGACGGGCGCCCGTCTGGGCGCTCCCCGGCCGAAGTGGACAGGGGCTGAGTCCGCTTGGAGCCGTCGCGGTAGATGGCAATGGCCTTCAGGCCGTGCTGCCAGGCCTGGACGAAGGTCTCCATCACGTCCTCGACTGTGGCGTCGCTGGGGAGGTTCACCGTCTTGGAGATCGCACCGGAGATGAAGGGCTGGACAGCGCCCATCATGCGGATGTGGCCGAGCGGCGTGATGGAGCGAGAGCCGTTCTCGGCCCGGAAGGCGCAGTCGAAGACAGGCAGGTGCTCCTCGCGCAGGCCTGACGCACCCTCGATGGTCCCCGTGGCGTCAATGTGGGCGACGATGGCCTCTGTCTCCTCCGGAGCGTAGCCGAGCGTGCGAAGGGCGCGGGGCACCGTCTGGTTGACGATCCTGATGACGCCGCCGCCCACCAGCTTCTTGTACTTGACGAGGGCCATGTCCGGCTCCACGCCGGTGGTATCGCAGTCCATCATGAAGGCGATGGTGCCCGTGGGGGCGAGCACGGTGGCCTGGGCATTGCGGTAGCCGTGGGTCTCGCCCAGGGAGAGGGCTTCGTCCCAGGCCGACCGGGCTGCCGCCAAGAGATCTGGCTGTATCTCCTCGCCATCGATCTCCTGCACCGCGTCGCGGTGCTGCCGGATAACGCGGAGCATGGGCTCCTGGTTGGCCTCGTAGCCGGCGAAGGGCCCCATGCGGGCGGCGATGCGCGCTGAGGTGGCATAGGCGTGGCCGGTCATGAGGGCAGTGAGTGCGGCAGCGTAGGAGCGGCCGGCGTCGGTGTCGTAGGGGAGGCCCAGGGACATCAGGAGTGCGCCCAGGTTTGCGTATCCGAGGCCGAGCTGTCGGAAGTTGTAGGCGTTGGCTGTGATGCGCGGGGTCGGGTAGCTGGAGCTGCCGACGATGATCTCCTGGGCCAGGATGACCACGGCCACGGCCCGCCGAAACGCTTCGACGTCAAACCTGCCCTCGTCGTTCATGAACTTCATCAGGTTAAGGGAGGCCAGGTTGCAGGCCGAGTCGTCCAGGTGCATGTACTCGGAGCAAGGGTTGGAGGCATTGATGCGACCGCTGTTGGGGCAGGTGTGCCAGCGGTTGACGGTGCTATCGAACTGCATGCCGGGGTCGCCGCACTCCCAGGTGGCCTGGGCGACGCGCCGCAGGAGATCGCGGGCGTGCACCGTCTCCAGCACCTGGCCGGTGGTGACGGCGCGCAGGGGCCACTCGCAGTCCTCCAGGGCGGCGCGCATGAACTCGTCCGTGGCCCGCACCGAGTTGTTGGCGTTCTGGAACTGGATGGAGGTCCAGGCCTCGCCGTTGAGCGACATGTCCCAGCCGGCATCGCCCAGGGCGTAGGCCTTCCGCTCCTCGTTCGCCTTGCACTCGATGAACTCGACGATGTCCGGGTGGTCGGCGTTGAGGATGACCATCTTGGCGGCGCGGCGCGTCTTGCCGCCCGACTTGATGGAGCCGGCTATGGAGTCGGCGCCGCGCATGAAGGAGACCGGGCCCGAGGCCAGCCCTCCAGTGGAGAGAGCCTCCCGGGAGGAGCGCAAGCGGGACAGGTTGACGCCGGAGCCGGAGCCGCCTTTGAAGATCATGCCCTCGGTGCGGCACCAGTCCAGGATGGAATCCATGGTGTCCTCAACCGAGAGGATGAAGCAGGCGGAGCACTGGGGCGTCTCCTCCACTCCCAGGTTGAACCAGACGGGGCTGTTGAAGGAGGCCATCTGATGGACGAGGAGGTGCGTGAGCTCGTCGGCGAAGGTATGTGCCTCCTCTTCCTCGGCGAAGTAGCCGTCCTTGAGGCCCCAGTCCCTCAGTGTCCCCACCACGCGGTCGATGAGCTGGCGGACGGAGGTCTCGCGCTGGACCTCGCCCTTCTCGTGGTGAACGATGCGGCCGGCCAAGGGGCCCCGGAAGTACTTGGAGACGACGACGTTGGTGGCCATCTGCGACCAGGAGGCGGGCACCTCTACGTCCTTCTGCTCGAAGATGACGCTGCCATCTTCACCGGCGATCCCGGCGCTGCGAGTGTCCCACTCCACCTCCTCGTACGGGTGGGTGCCGGCCTTGGTGAAGAAGCGCTCGATGGGCACGCGGGCCGACGCGTTGCTGAGGGCAGCGGGTAGGGGCGCAGTCCGCCCGCCGGCAGACGCCCCTGCAATGACGTGGGGCTCCTCCTTATCCACTCGGAACAATTCTGTGGAGGGAGCCTCGGTAAGCTTCGGCATCGCGGGGCATCTCCTTATCTAGCGCTGCTTGAGCGGTCAGCTTCCTTGCGTCCCGAACTCAGGTGAACAATGGACAAGACAAAAGCAGTTCTTCCGGCGCCAAACGCTTGTGACTCTGTGTAGTGCCTCTCCGGCTGCCGGTGTGTTAACCTGTCATGCCCCGCCGCCGTTCCGGCCCGTTCGAGTGCCTTCAGTGGCGTGGAGTGACGGGGGGGCGTCCAGCCGCGAGGAATGAAGCAGCCCCTGGCGGTCGAGCTCCTCGTGGACCACTCGAGGCTCAGGTGCCCCGGAGGGCCGACCGGCGTCCAGCGGGCAACTATGATGGGGTCAAGTGTCAACTGGGCCATCCTTATGGCAGTAGCCGATATGGATGCGTCGAACTGATCAGCGAGACGCTTCACTGTAGACAAGCTGGTGCCGAAGGCCTGGCACCGGGGCCAAAAGAGGTCGTGTGGGAGCAAGAGCTCGGCAGCGATGGCATCACAGCCTCTTTCCCTGGGTGCTCTGGGACCGCTTGGACGACCCGAGTGTACGCCTGACCATCTGCTGGCTGGCGTGTCTCCGAGAAGGGTGTGCGCTATCTCATGGGCGAGAGAGTACCGCCGACGATAGGCGGGGACTGCGCGATTCAGCTTGGCCACGAGGACGCCCCTCTCCTCAGTCAGGCAGGCGTCAACTGTGCCCAAGTCAGAAAGAACAACCCTTTGGATACCTTGCAGCGCGGCCAGTGTGTGCAGCGGTACCGGGGGCTTCCGGATGTCCGCCGCCTCCAGCAGTCTGCTTACGGCTCGACGGATCTCGGAGGCTTCGGGCAGCCCCTCCTCTCCGCATGGGACTAGCACAGGTCTTGCAGGCTCACTCATCTCCTAGCCAAGCCCTACAGATGTGACATCGTGAACTGAACGGTGGGTTCGGGGCGCGACACCGCGTACACGGCAGTTCGGTGATCTCGGTTGGCGACGGGGCGGCGGGTAGTTGAATAGCCTGAACCGGTGAGACCTCCAACTCCAGTTCGAACTGGCTGTCGATGGCCTCCTCATACAGGCTAGCCCATTCCGCTTCCGTGATGACCTGTCCGGGCATTCGGGCCGGCCCTGCACCCCTAAGCGCCAGGACCACCTTCTCATCGGCCGTTCGACCAGTTTGGTCACAATACCTCTTGAGCCGCTGGCGGCTGTCCATGACCGTCCAGTCGCGTACCGCCGCCAACTCGTTGCGAGACTTGCCTAGCAACTGGCACAGGCCATCGAACGTGTCTTCATCCGGCTGTAGCAGCCCCGTCGCTAGGGCTTGCACGTATCTTGGACTGCGGTCCAACCGAGCGGCCGCCGCCTCTACCGAAAGTCCGCCCTCAAGGAGTAATTCCCCCAGACGATCTCCTAATTGCATTCCTTACGGCTCCATGCCGGGCCGTAGAGACTGCGTGTTGGTCCCCGCTCCCTTCCGCTTTCTCTAGACGCGCCGGTAATGTCCGCTAACCGTCGTACCATTGCCCTTTGTGTAGCCGCCAACCCATGCCTTCTGTCGCTGGCCGGCAGGGGGCCTCCGGCTTGTATCCGCCGGTGGAGCCCGGTACTTGTTGCTCCGCGGCCGTGTCTTCCCTGGCACGCTGACGCTGGCCCTCTCCATCGTCCAGGCTCTCCCTCTCTTCGCTCCCATGGCGTGTTCCTCCAAGAAGAAGGGACACCGCCCGCCGCCCGGCAGGCGGTGTCCCTGCGTTTCCTTATAGCTAGGGTGCTGTCGAAAGACCTCCCGGCGCGCCTGCCTGTCCGGCAGGCAGGTCGCTGCCCCGGACAGGGGCGGGCATGCCTTCGGCCTCCTCGCTAACCGGCGTCCGTGCCAGGTCGGCGGGCAGGCGCTCCACCTGCATGCGGTAGATGGAGGTGTGCTGGCCGTTGGGCGGGCTGATCCTCAGCCTCAGGCGCCGCTCGGAGATAAGGAGGGTGGTGCCGCCCTCCAGCTCCAGGGTCATGGGCCCGCGCTCGCGCTCGAAGAGGCCCTTCTCCAGCGTGGGCCACATGCTGACGTGCGAGCCCTCATCGTTGAGCTCGCAGAGGCCCTCGGCGATGGTCTCGCCGTCCCTGTTGTAGAGCTTGCCCTGCTGGCGCAACGTGCCCTCCCTTCCAGCTTCTTGTCTACGATGGAGCCCGGCCCCCGGTGGCCCGATGCTCCCTTCGAGTAGCGGGTGGCGTCGCTTCTGGGGGAGCGAGACCAGGGCGCGGCCGGACTAGGGGCTTTCGCCCCGGCCGGCCGCGCCTAGGGGCGGGGCGCAGGGATGGCGTCAGTCTCTCAAGCACCTCGTCCGGGATCAGTGGTAGCTGGCCGGTCAGCCGGGCCGTCGCTTGAGTGCTGGCACCGGAGAGGCTCTCCATCTCCTCCCGCAGCGATTCGATGTCGGCGAAGGCGCGGTACACGCTGGCAAAGCGGATGTAGGCGATGTGGTCCAGCTCGCGCAGGTGGTCCATGACCAGCTCGCCGATGAGGCTGCTGGGGACCTCGGCCCGGCCCTGGGCCTGGAGGGTGGCCTCGATGTCATCTACCACGGCCTCGATAGCGCCGACGGGCAGGGGGCGCTTCTCGCAGGCGCGGCGGATGCCGAGGAGAACCTTCTCGCGGGAGAAGTCCTCGCGGCGGCCATCCTTCTTTACCACCTGGAGGCCGACGGTCTGGACGCGCTCGAAGGTGGTGAAGCGCTCGCCGCAGGCCAGGCACTCGCGGCGGCGCCGGATGCCTTCCTCGCTATCCCGCGAGTCGATGACCTTGGTGTCAGCGAATCCGCAGTACGGACAGTACATGACCTCACCTGCGTAGCCTGACCCCAACGTCTTGGGGCCAGGGCCATAAGCTAGCACAACATCTAGGGCCTGTCAATAGGGTTGACCCAACATTTTGTGGTTAATTGACGTAACGGGCGGACAATGACGCTCACGTCCCGCCCGTAGCGGCGCAGCATGCTGCGCCGCTACCGCCCCGCCCAGGGCCGACGCGAGGCCGGCCCCTACGAGGTTCATCTCACCCCCGCCCCCGCCCCGGCGGGCGCAACTGAAGCTACGCCCCTACGTCGGATTCGATAGGCGGTGGCTGCCGGCGGCTGACTCCGTTCGGCGGATGCCGCCCTCGGTGGCACAATGGGCTGCGGAGGTGTCTGGCAGAAAGGGCGACCCGCCCCCGGCGGACGTCATCTCCCCATCCGCTCGCCAGGGGCGGGCCCGGGAGTCCCTTCCTTCATGGAAGGGTGCTACTCCGGTCCATCCGGGGCCACTATCGCTGCTCGGCTAGACAGACACCTCCTTTTTCGTCTTTCATGGCGCACCTCCCTCAGCGCGCCGCCACGGTCCGGCGCAGGAAGGTGGGCAGCTCGGTGTCGGCGACCGCGGCTGCGACCTCGGGCCGCAGGGCGCGGTAGCGTTCCTCCTGGACCTGCCGCATCTCGGGTGTGACGAAGCCGGTGGCGATGAGCGTCACCTTCACCTCGTCGCCCAGGTTGGGGTCGGTGGCCGTGCCGAAGATGATCTCCGCTTCTGGGTCCACCATCTCGGCGATGACCTGGGCGGCCATGTTCAGCTCGTGGAGGCCCAGGTTGCGGGCTCCGGTGACGTTGAACAGAATGCCGCGGGCGCCGCTGATGTCGACGTCCAGGAGGGGGCTGGTGATGGCGGCCTTGGCGGCATCGACGGCCCGGTTCTCGCCGCTGCCCCTGCCGATGGCCAGCAGGGCCTGCCCTGCCTCGCTCATGATCTTGCGCACATCGGCGAAGTCCAGGTTGATCTCGCCGGGTAGGGTGATGATCTCGGAGATGCCCTGGATGCCCTGACGGAGGATGTCGTCGGCGACTCGGAAGGCCTCGTCAAGGGTCGTCTTAACGTCGCAGATGGAGAGGAGGCGGTCGTTGGGGATAATGATGAGGGTATCGACCTTGCTGCGGAGCTGGGTGATGCCCTCCTCGGCCTGCTGACGGCGCTTCGAACCCTCGAAGCCGAAGGGCTTGGTGACGATGCCGATGGTCAGGGCGCCGGTCTCCCGGGCTACCTCGGCCACGATGGGTGACCCACCGGTGCCGGTGCCACCGCCCATGCCGGCGGTAACGAAGACCATCTCGGCGCCGCGGATAGCGTCGTAGATTTCGTCGCGGCTCTCCTCGGCGGCTCGCTGGCCCTTGCCGGGGTCGCCGCCTACGCCCAAGCCCTTGGCCAGCTTCTCGCCGATGCGGATGCGCATGTGCGCCTCCGTCCCCGCCAGGGCCTGGGCGTCAGTGTTTACCGCGACCAACTGGACGCCGGGTGCCGGTTCCCCCATCATGCGGCTCACGGCGTTGCAGCCACCGCCACCAACGCCGACCACCTTGATGGGCGGGAGTCCCTCCAGATCCGATCTAGCCGTCAATGTCTCCTCCTTTCCCCTGCATGGTCGCCGTCCTGTCGTGAAGGCCACTGACACATCACCTCCCGTCGGCCGCCCCTAGTCGGGCAGCAGGACCTTGGCCCAGTTGCCGAACCGCTTCAGCCAGCCGCCGAACGGCGCCGGCGGCCGCAGTTTCATTGACTGATAGCCGTGCTCGCTCTCGCGGACGGCCCATTGCAGGAGGCCCACGCTGGCGGCGTACGCGGGATCTGCCAGGGTATCGGAGAGGCCCTGGAGGTTGCGTGGCCGCCCCACTCGGGCCGGCAGCCCTGTGACCTGCTCGGCCAGGATGTCGATGCCGCCCAGCTTGGCGGTGCCGCCCGTGAGGACCAGTCCCGCCGATACGATGTCGCCCTGGACTGAGCGCTTGACCTCCATGACCACCATCTCCAGGATCTCCTCAGCGCGTGCCTGGAGGATCTCGCAGAGCTGTCGGCGGTCTATGGTCTTGCGCCTCTCACTGCCGAAGGCATCCAGCTCCACTGCTTCGTCCGGGTCTATGCTGCTGGGGATGGCGTGGCCCAGAGTGATCTTGGCCTCCTCGGCGGCGTGGTAGGGGCAGCGCAGGCCGATGACCAGGTCTCGGGTCAGGTGGTGGCCCCCCACGGCCAGGACGGCGGTGTGATAGACAGCGCCGTCCAGGAAGACGGCGACATCGGTGGTACCGCCGCCGATGTCGGCCACCACCACGCCCTGGCGCTTCTCCTCGTCTTCCAGCACCGCCTCGGCGCTGGCCATGGGCTGCAAGATAAGGCTGTCCACCTGCACCCCAATGCCCTCGACACACCGAGTGAGGTTCTGGATGGCGCTGACCGTGCCCGTGATGATGTGCGTCTCCACGTCCAGGCGCTGCCCGTACATGCCCAGGGGGTTGCTGACGCTGTCCTGGCCGTCCACCACGTAGTAGCGAGGTATGACGTGAAGTATCTCCCGGTTGGCGGGCAGGCTGACGACGCGTGCGCCATCGAGGGCGCGGGCGACATCGTCGGCGGCGATGGGGCGCTGGCGTTCGGGGATGGCCACGATACCCCGGTTGTTCAGCGACTGGATGTGGCTGCCGGCGATGCCAACGTGGGCGGAAAGAATGCGGGTGGCGCTGGAGCGTTCCGCCTTCTCCACTGAGCCGCGGATGCACTCGCTGGCGTCCCTGATGTTGTCGACCATGCCCCGGCTGAGGCCGGCGGCGGGGACGACTCCTACACCGAGGATGCGCATCTCGCCCTCGGCGGCGATCTCCGCCACCAGGGTGCAGATCTTGGTGGTGCCTACGTCTATGGAGGCAAAGGTGCCGCCTCTGGCTGCCACCTTGGTCCCTCCTTCCTCACGGCGGTTCGCCTACTGGAAGGCGATCCGCTCGCCGAAGCGAAGGTCCACAGTGCGGACCTCTACTCCCTGCTGCCGAGTCTGTTCCAGCAGCGCACGCAGCGCCGCCATCTTGTAGTCGAGGTCGCCACCGTCCCCGAAGGTGACCCGCAGGTCCCCGTCGAAGATCGCCGTGATGCCGTCCCGGTCGCGGAACTCCACCGCCACCATGGCCAGCCCCAGGCGCTGGGGCGCCAGCTCAAATAGCTGGCGCGTCAGGTTCACGGCGTCGGGGTCGACGCGGTCGCCCACCTCCAGGCTGTCCGCGGCTTCCAGATGGCGGATGACAGGCGCGCCCTCGTCTGGGAGGACTCGCTCCAGCACGAAGCCGTCCTCGTCGATGACGTGGCGCTCCCCGCCCACCTCCCAGAAGCCCCAGGCCCGCCGCTCCTGGACGATGACACGCATGCCCCGAGGCCAGGCCCGCTCGAAGCTGACGCTCCTGACCATGGGCACGCTCTCCAAGCGCTCGCGGGCCCCGCCGGTGTCGGGGAAGATGACGCTGTCGCCACGCAGGTTTGCGACGGCGGCCAGCTCCTCGGGGTCCAGGAGCCGCGTTCCCTCTACTGTCACCTCGTGGATGCGGAGCAGGGGCGACTGGTAGAGCCACCATGCCCCCACGGCCAGGGCCACCAGCAGCGCTAGGAGCGCAAGGCGGCGAAGCCGGCGCAGCAGGGAGCCTCCCCCGGGCCGGCGGTAGGCTGACTCCTGGGCACGGCTACCGGCCTGCCTGCCGGACAGGCGGACGCTGGCGCGGGGTCGCTCAGGCACGGCGACGTCTCTCCTCATGGCGCTCCAGGGCCAGGTCCACCAGGCGGCTGATGAGCTGGCTGTAGGTGAGCCCGCCTAGCTGCCACAGCCTGGGAAACATGCTGATGGGCGTGAAGCCCGGTATGGTGTTGATCTCGTCTGCGTAAACGGAGCCGTCAGGCAGCAGGAAGAAGTCGACCCGGCCCATCCCGGCGCAGTCAATGGCCCTGTAAACCTGGACGGCCATCGCCTGGATGCGGGTAACCGTCTCGGCGGGCAGCTTGGCGGGTGCGATGAGCTGGGTGCTGGGGTCCAAGTACTTGGCCTCGTAGTCGTAGAACTCGCGCTGGTAGACGATCTCGCCCAGGGGCGAGGTCTGGGGGTCGTCGTTGCCGAGGACGGCACACTCGATCTCGCGCCCCTGGATCGCCTGCTCCACGATCAGCTTGCGGTCGTAACGGAGGGCGAGCTGGACTGCCTCCGACAGGTCTTCGCGGGAGCGGACCTTGGTGATGCCGACGCTGCTGCCGCCGTTGGCCGGTTTCACGAACCAGGGGTAGGGCATCGCCGTTTCGAGCTCGCGCGTGACGGTTGGTTGGTCGGTGTCCCAGCGCCAGCCGAGGACTACGCGGTAGTCGGGCACGGGCAGCCCGGCCTGGGCGAAGAGGGCCTTCATGAGGGCCTTGTCCAGGCCAACGGCGCTGGCAGCTACCCCCGCTCCCACGTAGGGCACGTCTGCCATCTCCAGGAGGCCCTGCAGGGTGCCGTCCTCACCGTAAGGCCCATGTATGAGGGGGAAGGCGACGTCCACCCGCCCTAGGATATCCAGGGACTGGGGTCGGGCCAGGAGGCCCTGCCCGCGGATATGGCCTCCGTCCAGGGTCTTGTGGTAAAGGGTCTCGTCGCAGGCCAAAACGGCCTCCGTCTCCTCGGGCGTCAGCCAGGCTCCGGAGCGGGTTATGCCGATGGGCACCACCTCGAAGCGGCTCCTGTCGGCGGCGTCGATGACGTGCTGGGCAGAGACCACCGACACCTCGTGTTCTCCTGAGCGTCCCCCAAAGATGATCCCCAGCCGAAGCTGGCGAGCGGCGTTGGCGGCCATCAGAACCCCTCCCCCACCAGGGCCACCTCCAGCTCTAGCTCGAGGCCAAACCGGGCCATGACCCGCTCCCGCGCCAGTTCGACGAGTGCCTTGACGTCGGCGGCGCGGGCGCGCCCGGCGTTGACGATGAAGTTCGTGTGCTTGGTCGAGATGACAGCGTCGCCGATGCGATACCCTCTCAGCCCCACCTGGTCAATGAGCCACCACGCCGGGTGCTCAGGGGTGTTCTTGAACACGGAGCCTGCGTTGCGGCCCCGAGGCTGGGCGGCCAGCCGCCGTCGATCCAGCTCCGACACCCGTTCCGCCAGCCGGGCGGCATCGCCCCGGAGGAGGCGGAAGCTGGCCCCGAGAACGGCCTTGCCCTCCAGGAAGCCGCGGGTGAAGGCGCTGCCCCGGTACGTGAGCCCTAGCTGTGTAGCGGGCACCTGCTTGCGGCCCGCGCCGTTCGCGATGTCGACACTGAGGAGCACGTCTGCCAGGCAGCCGCCGTAGGCGCCGGCGTTGTAGACGACGGCTCCGCCGACGGTGCCGGGGATGCCGGACGCCCACTCCAGCCCGGCCCAGCCCTGGCGAGCCAGGCTGCGGGCCAGGGCGGCCAGGCTGGCACCTGAGCCCGCCTGTAGGAGAGCGCTGTCATCGTCCGGCTGCGGCCCCTCCACCTGGGTCGCGCGGTTCTCGATCGTGACCCCGCGCATGCCGCGGTCCCCCACTACGACGTTGCTGCCCGAGCCGAGGACGAAGAAGGGTGTCTGGTGGCGGTGGCAGAGGGCGACGGCGTGGCCCAGGACCTCTGGGGAGTCGGCTACGAAGTAGGCGTCGGCTGGACCCCCGATGCCGAAGGTGGTGTGGCGGCCCAGAGGCTCCTCCTCTCGGACGGGGCCCAGCGCAGCCAGCTCAGCGACCAGTTCGCGCCCTACCATCAGGCCTCCCCACTCCGCAGCCTCTTCAGCACCATGGGGCCCACCTGGTCCACGTCGCCGGCGCCGATGGTGAAGAACACGTCGCCCGGCCTCAGCAGCGCGGCGGCCTCCTCCGCTGCCTCCTCGAACGAGGCGACGAAGCGGGCGCGCGGGCGCTCGATGGCCTCTGCGAGCTGACGGCCGTCCATGCCGGCCTCCGGCGTCTCGCGGGCGGCGTAGGTGGCGGCAATGAGCAGCTCGTCCACCCCTTCGAAGCAGGTGCGGAAGCCCTCCAGCAGGTACCTGGTGCGGCTGTACGTATGGGGCTGGAAGAGGCAGACGAGCCGCCGGCTGCCGAAGCGCTGGCGAGCGGTGGCCAGGGTGGCCCGCACCTCCGTCGGGTGGTGGGCGTAGTCGTCCATGACGGTGACGCCGCGGGCCTCACCTACCAGCTCGAAGCGCCGGCGGACGCCCCGGAACGTGGCCACGGCCTCCTGCACCGTGTTCAGGGGCACGTCGAGGGCGCCGGCGGCCGCGACGGCGGCCAGGGCATTGGCCACGTTGTGGCGCCCCGGGATGCCGGTGCGGAACGAGCCGTGGGCCTGCCCCTGGCGGAGCACTTGGAAGCAGTAGGAGCCGTCGGGCTGGGGCTCCAGTGCCTCGGCTGTCCAGTCGGCAGGGTTGTCCAGGGCGTATGACTCGACATAACGTGCCACGAGCGGAGCCGACGGCTGGTCACCATCCAGCCCCAGCAGGCGGCGCACCTCAGGGCTGTCGGCGCACCCGATGATGCGGCCGTCGGCTGGAACCTGGCCCAGGAATCGACCGAAGGTGTCAGCCAGGCGCTCCAGGGAGCCGTAGATGTCGAGGTGGTCGGCCTCGACGTTGGTGACGACGGCTAGCTGTGGATGGTAGCGGAGGAAGGCGGCGTCGAACTCGTCCGCCTCCACAACGATGTGGTGCCCGCTGCCGGCGGCGGCGTTGCCTCCCAGGTCCGCCACCTCGCCTCCTATCAGGTAGCTGGGCGAGAGGCCGGCCCGCTCCAGGATGAAGGCGATGAGGGCGCTGGTGGTGGTCTTGCCATGGGTACCGGCCACGGCGACGGCGTAGCGTCCCTCCATGAGGCGCGCCACCATGTCGGCGCGCTTGACGACAGGGAGGCCGCGGCGACGGGCCTCGGCGATCTCCGGGTTGTCGTCGCGGGCGGCGGAAGTGGTCACCACCAGCCCTGCCTCGCCCACGTTTTCCGCCCGGTGCCCTTCGAAGACGGAGGCGCCCTCGGTGGCCAGGCGCTCGGTGAGCGGCGACGGTTGCATGTCTGACCCGGTGACGTCGTGGCCCTGGGCGAGCAGGATTCGGGCGATGGCGGACATGTGCGCCCCGCCGATGCCCACCAGGTGCACCCGCTGCGGGATGTGTGGGCCGACTTGCGACTCTGTCATCGTCGTCACGTTCAGGCCGCTGCCTCCAGCACCAGCCGCGCGATCTCCTGGGCCGCCTCGGGCCGGGCGGCGCCGCGGAGGGCGGCGGCCATGGACTCCAGTCGTGGCCGGTTGTCCAGGAGCTCGCGCACGCGCTCGAACAGGTGAGGCAGGTCTCCCTCCTCCAGGACGACGGCCCCGCCCAGGGCCTCGATGTAGCCGGCATTGGCCCGCTGGTGGCCGCCGGCGTAGGGATAGGGGATCAGGATGGCCGGCAGGGCCAGGGCCGTCAGCTCACCCAGTGTCGAGGCGCCGGAGCGCATCACTGCCAGGTCGGCGGCGGCCATGGCCCAGGGCATGTCGTCGTGGAGGTAGGCGTGCAGGTGGTAGGCGGAGCGCCGGGCATCGGGCAGACCCTCGTGGACTTCGGCCAGCCAGGGCTGGTCGGCGCGACCGGAGACGTGCAGCACCTGACACACCTCCACGAGCCGCGGGAGCTGGCTGGCCACAGCCTGGTTGATGGGGTGGCCACCCTGGCTGCCGCCGCTGACGAACAGGGTGAGGAGTTGCGGGTCCAGGCCCAGGCGCCGTTGCCCCTCGGCTTTGGCAGCTTCGAGGAAGCCGCGCCGCACCGGATAGCCGGTGACGGCGGCCTTGCCCGGGGGCAGGCGCGCGGCCGCAGGCTGAGCGGTGATGGCCACCTGGTGCGCCAGACGTGCCAGGAGTCGCACGGCCCAGCCGGGCACCAGGTCAGGCAGGTACACGACCAGGGGTCGGCGGCGCAAACGGGCGGCCAGGGCCACCGGCACGCTGGCGTAGCCTCCGGTGGCGAAGACGACATCGGGCCGGAAGCGCCCGATGGCGCGCGTAGCCTGGAGAGTGCCGACTATCAGGTTGAAGAGGCCCCTCGCCAGGCTCCAGGGCGCGGCGACCCGGAGGGCGCCGGCCCTGACGGCCCGGAAGTCCAAGCCCTCGCGCCGTACCAGTCCCTCCTCGCCGCGCGTCCGTGGGCCCACGAAGAGAAGCTCCACAGGGCGCTCCGCCGTCGATGCCTCGCGGAGGGCAGCAGCCACGGCCAGGGCAGGGTACACGTGTCCGCCGGTGCCGCCGCCTGTCAGTATCACCTTCACCGACGTCCTTTCCCGCGTGCCTCCGCCCGTCGCCCACGCGACTCGCCTCCGGCGAGAGGCGGACGGGCAGGCTTGCGGGTGCCACGGACGGACGACAGGACTCGTCTCTCGCGGTCCAGGTAGCCCTTGTCGCGGCCGTAGCGCGACACGCTGAGAACGATGCCCACACCGGCCAGCAGCGCCGCCAGGGCGGAGCCGCCATAGCTCAGGAAGGGCAGCGGGACCCCCGTCAACGGGATGGATCGCGTGGTCCCGCCGATGTTTATGAGGGCCTGGTAGGCGATCCAGCTAATCACGCCCACCGTCAGCAGTGCCCCGAAGTCGTCGCGGGCGTTGGCCACCGCCCGGAAGCCCCGGTAGACGAGGAGGGCAAAGAGGGCTATCACCAGCACGGCGCCGATGAACCCCATCTCTTCGCCGATGATGGCGAAGATGCCGTCTGTGTGGGCGCTGGGCACATAGAAGAACTTCTGCCGGCTGGCACCGATGCCCAGCCCGTGGACACCACCGCTCCCCAGGGCAATGAGAAGCTGGAGGATGTGGAAGCCGCGGCCACCTGGGTCCTCCTCCGCGAAGATGAAGCCGAAGATCCGGTCGAGGCGATACTCGCCAGCCAGGATGAGGAGGCCGCCCATGACGAGCCCGATGAGCGCCAGGGCCGCCAGGTGGGTCAGTGAGCCGCCAGCCACGAAGAAGAGCGTCACCATGGTAAGGGTGATGACGAGGGTGGTGCCCATGTCGGGCTCCAGCATCACCAGGCCTGCCACCAGCCCCACCAGCAGCACGAAGGGCACGAAGCCCATGGCGAAGCTCTTCACTTCTAGGTTGCGGGAGGTGAGCCAGGCCGAGACGTAGACGATCAGGGCCAGCTTGGCGAACTCGCTGGGCTGCACCGGCGGCAGCGGGCCGATGGCGATCCAGCGCGTCGCCCCGTTGCGCTCGAGGCCGATGCCGGGCACCAAGACCGCGATGAGCCCCACTAGGGCCGCTGCCATCAGGAAGGGGCTCACCTGGCGCAGCATCTGGTAATCCGTGCGCATCAGGATCGCCAGAGCTGTCAGCCCCAGGGCGGCCCAGACAGCCTGTCGGGCCACGAAGTAGGTGACGTCGTTGTACTCCAACTGGCCCAGGGCGAAGCTGGCGCTGTACACCGTGATGAGGCCCAGCACCAGCAGAGCGATCACCAGTGTGAGGATCACGTAGTCCGGTCGACCAGCGCGGAGGCGGCTTGTCTGGACGGCGATGGCTAGTGCCCTCCCTGTGGCCCGCGGAGCGCCCGGACCAGGCGGCGGAATTCCTCGCCCCGCTGCTCGAAGTTCTCGAAGGCGTCGAAGCTGGTGCAGGCCGGCGATAGGAGCACCACGTCCCCCGGTCGGGCAGCGCCGTGGGCTGCCTCCACCGCCTCAGCCAGCGTGCCCGCTCTCAGTATCGGGGGTCCTTCCCCTGGGGCGAGCTCGTCAGCGGCGGCCCGCAGCGCATCCTCCAGGACCGGTGCCGCCTCTCCGAAGGTGATCACAGCCCGACAGCGCCGGCAGGCTTCGGCTGCCATCTCATCCAGGGGCAGGTGCTTCTCGCGTCCGCCCAGAAGCAGCACCACTGGCTCCTCGAAGGAGCGCAGGCCGGCTAGGGTGCGCTCTGGCGTCGTAGCGATGGAATCGTTGTAGTAGCCGACGCCGCCCACACTGGCCACCAGCTCCAGACGATGGGGAGCCGGCCGGTAGGCACGGATCGCCGTCGCCATCGCGGGCGGTGGCAGGCCGCAGGCGGCGCCCACCGCCACCGCTGCTATCACGTTCCCCAGGTTGTGCCGGCCCCGCAGCGGCACATCCGATGCCTCCAGGACTGAGGCCTCGCGGCCCCCGCGACGGCAGACCACGATACCATCCCGCAGGAAGGCGCCGTCGCCGGGGGGGGTGGCTTCCAGGGCGAAGAAGAGCACTTCGCCGGCGGCGGTGTCGGCCATCTTCCAAGTGACCTCGTCCTCGTAGTTGAGGATCGCCAGGTCACGGGCGCTCTGGTGGGCCAGGATTCTCCCCTTCAGGGCCACGTAATCGGTCCAGGCGTAGCGGTCCAGGTGGTTGGGTGTAATGTTGAGGATGCAGGCTACGTGGGGGCTGTGACCTGCTAGCTCAAGCTGGGTGTGGCTGATCTCGATCACTACCCAGGTCTCGGTCGTTAGACGGTCCAGGAGTCCCAGCAGACCGACGCCGAGGTTGCCCCCCACGGCGTGCCGTCGGCCGGCGGCGGCGAACATGCTGCCGACCAGGCTGGTGACCGTGGTCTTGCCGCTGCTGCCGGTGATGCCGACCACCGGCCCCGGGCAGAGCTCCAGAAAGAGACGGGTCATGGAACTGAAAGGAATCCCCTTCTGCTGGGCCGCTCGCAGGGCGGGGATGTCCAGTGGTACGCCCTGGGAGACAAAGACCGTGTCTGCCGACACCGTGTCGGCGACGGCGTTCTGGCCCAGCGAGAAGCGCACCGGGACGCCGTTCAGCTCCCTGAGGCGGTGGGCCAGGCGGTCGGCCGGCCTGGCGTCGCTGGCTGTCACCTGGGCGCCCTGAGCCGCCAAATAGCGCACCAAGTCGACGCCCTCGATGCCGAGCCCGACCACTGTCACCTTCTTGCCCCGGATCTCAGGATAACCGGTCATAGCATTTTAGCTAATCTGTCAACGCCAGCGCTATACCCAAAAGGCCTCCAACCATGCCAATTAGCCAAAATCGGGTCACTACCTGTGGCTCGGACCAGCCCATCAACTCGAAGTGATGGTGAAGGGGGCTCATGCGGAAGACGCGCCGGCCCCCCGTAAGCCGGAAATAGGCGACCTGAATGACGACAGAGAGGGCCTCAATGACGAACACTACCCCCACCACGGGCAAGAGCAGCCATTGGCCGGTCATCAGGGCCATTACGGCCAGGGCGGAGCCCAGGGCCAGCGCCCCTGTATCGCCCATGATGACGCGGGCCGGGTGGGCGTTGTACCAGAGGAAGCCCAGGGTGGCGCCGACTACCGTGAAGCTGAAGGTCGCCAAGAAGGTCTGCTCCTGGAGGAAGGCGATGACTCCATAGGCGCCGAACGCCAGGGCAGCGGTGCCGCCTGCTAGGGCGTCCAGCCCGTCGGTGACGGCGACGGCGCTCGTGGTGCCGACGATGACGGCCACCGCCACGGGGATGTAGAACAGCTCCATGCTGTACTTGCCGAAGTGGGGCACGTTGATGCTTCGGGCATCCAAGCCGCAGTAGAGGATCAGCGCTGCTGCGAGCGCCAGGACTGTCATGGTGCCGAGCTTGGCGAGCATTTGTGCGCGGGCGTGCGCCTCGATGCGCTCGCGGCCCTCCAGGGTAAGGTAGTCGTCGATGAGGCCGAGAAGCCCGGCGGCTACGATCGCGCCCAGGGGCAGGAAGATCGAGCGGTGGCCGGCCAGGTTGGTGGGCGCCGTCACCAGGAACACCACGCCGAAGATGAGCAGGCCGCCCATGGTGGGGGTACCTGCCTTGGCGGCATGGGAAGCTGGGCCATCGGGGCTGATGGCCTTTCCGAAGCCACGCCGTCGCAGGAAGGCCACCACCGGGCCGCCCGCTGCCAGCGACAGGACAAACGCCGCAGACCCTACTATCAGCGCGTAGACCATCTCAATCCATGAGCAGGGGCAGCACCGTCTCCAGGGCCATGGCCCGCGACGCCTTCAGCAGGACGACATCGCCGGGCTCCAGACGCCGGCGCAAGTCCCGGGCTGCCTCTTCCTTCGAGTCCCAGAAGCTGACACCATCGTGGCCGGACCGTCGAGCCTCCTCTCCCGTGAGGCGCCCGAGGTCGCCCACGGCGTAAACGAGTTGGGCCACCTCGGCCGCACGCTGGCCCACCGAGCGGTGTCCCTGCTCCTCCAGGGCACCCAGCTCCCGCATGTCTCCCAGCACCGCGATGCGGCGTCCCGGCAGCTCGGCCAGCAGGTCCAGGGCTGCCATCATGGAGGACGGGCTGGCGTTGTAGGTGTCGTCTAGGAGCATGGCGCCGCAGCGGGCCCGGTGCATGCCGAGCCGCAGGGGGACCTGGGCCACGGCCAGGGCCGTGACCACGTCGTCCAGGGCCAGTCCTTCTACCAGCCCTGCCGCCGCTGCGGCCAGGGCGTTGTGAAGAAGGTGCCGGCCCGGCAGGTGCGTTTGGATGCGGGTGCTGCGGCCGCCGCACTTCAGTGTGAAGGCAATGCCCTCCAGCCCCCGGCTGTCCAGGTCCAGGCCCTGCACGTCGCAGCCCGGTGACGTCCCGTAGAGGAAGACGCGGGCGCTGGTGCGCTGGGCCATGGCGGCGACCTTGGGGTCGTCGGCGTTGAGGATGGCGGTTCCATCGGGCGGCAGGCTCTCCACCAACTCAGCCTTGGCGTCGGCGATGGCCTCCAGGCTGCCCAGGCGCTCCAGGTGAGAGGGCCCCACGTTGGTGACGATGCCTACCCGGGGCCGGGCGATCTGGCAGAGGAGGCGGATCTCGCCCAGGGCGTACATGCCCATCTCTAGGACGGCCCTCTCGTGTGCGGGGCGGAGGTCGAGCAGGGTCAGCGGCAGCCCGACCTCGCTGTTGTAGTTGGCCTCATTCTTGAGCACGCGGTACCGGGTGCCGAGGACAGCGGCCGTGATTTCCTTGGTGGTCGTCTTGCCTACGCTGCCGGTGACACCGATGACCGGCACCGGGATGCGCTCGCGGCGGGCAGTTGCCAGGCGCTGGAGGGCGGCCAGAGTGTCGGGCACGACGTAGGCCGCGATGCCGTCGGCCAGGGCTCCGGGCATCTGCTGGACGAGGACGCCGGCGGCGCCGCGGGTCGCTGCCTCGTGGACGAAGGCGTGGCCGTCCTCCTGCTCGCCGCGAAGCGCGACGAAGAGGTCACCACGCTGCACCCGGCGGGAGTCCGTCACCGCCCGCCTGAAGCGGCGGGCCCGGCCCGGGCGGCTCTCCAGCAGAACTGGCTCAAGGCTGCGGGCCACCTCCGCGGCGCTGATCATTGCTTTGCCCTATGCCCTATGCCCTTGGTACTCTGCCCTCTGCCCTGCCGGTTCTACGGCTCCTGCTGCACCAACTCGGTGGCGTCAGGCTTCACGTTCAGGTAGGCCAGGATCTCGGGTGCCAGGGCGCCAAATACAGGCGCCGCCACCCGGCCGCCTAGCGGATCGTCCTGGGGCTGGTCGATCTTGACCAGCATGATAATGCGCGGGTGCTCCAGAGGCGCGAAGCCCACGAAGGAGGCGATGGTAGAGTTGAGGTCGTAGCCGCCGGGGATGGAGACGATGGTGGTGCCCGTCTTGCCAGCCACGTGATAGCCGGGCACCCGCGCCAGGTGGTAGGGGACGCCCTCTACCACCTCGTTCATCATCTGGGCGACGGTTTGGGCCGTGGCTCCTGAGATGGGCTGCCGGACGACCACCGGCTCGTACACCCGGCGGCCCTGGGGCCCCACCACCTCCTGCACGATGTAGGGTTGCATGAGCTTGCCCCCGTTGGCAATCGCTGCCACGGCGGTGAGGATCTGGATCGGGGTGGCAGCGATGCCCTGGCCGAAGCTGTTGGTGGCCAGGTCTATGGGGTACCAGCCCTCTTCGTCGCTCGTGCGCACTAGCCCATCAGCCTCGCCGCCCAAGCCCGAGTTGGTGACGGCGCCGAAACCGAAACGCTGTACGTAGCGATAGAAGTCCTCCGCCCCCAAGAGGCTGGTCAGCCAGATGGCCCCTGTATTTAGGCTCTTCTGGAGAAGCTGGGTTGTCGTCTGGGTGCCGTTGACGCTGAAGTCCCAGTTCTCGATGGTGATGCCGCCGATGCTGACGTAGCCGGCGTCGTAGTAGGTGGTGTTGGCGTTGACCAGGCCCAGGTCTACCGCCGCCGCCATGGTGATCACCTTCATGACGGAGCCGGGCTCGTAGACATCGGTGACGGCGCGGTTGCGGAACAGGGCCGGGTCCATCTCCTTGGAAAGGTCCAGGACGGTCAGACGGAAGCTGGGGCGGCTGGCCATGGCCAGGATGGCGCCTGTCATGGGGTCCATGACGATGATGGTGCCGCCGCTGGCGGCGTGCTTCTCGATCCGCCGGTCCAGCTCTTCCTCTACCAGGCGCTGGATGTATCGGTCGATGGTGAGGCGAACGTCGCCCCCGGGAATCGGGGGCCGGCCTCGCTGGCTACCGAAGGGGATGGGCGTACCCAGGCTGTCCCGCTCGAAGTAGAGGTCGCCGGGCGTGCCGGCCAGCTCTGACTGGAGGTCTGCTTCCAGGCCGGCTAGGCCCACTTGGTCACGGCCCACAAAGCCCAGGAGACCGGAGGCGAGGTCACCCTCTGGGTAGGAGCGGCGGGTCGTGGGGACGGCCTTCAGGCCTGGCAGGCCCAGATCGACGATGCTTCGTCCCCGGTTATAGTCCAGCCCCAGGGCCAGGGTGTAGTCGCCCTCCGGTTCGGCGGCAACGCCGGCCAGGATGTCGTCCGCCGACTTGCTCACCAGGGGGGCCAGGGTCTCGGCCCAAGAGCGTGCCGAGGCCCGGCTCTGCCAGGCGCGCCGCTCGATGTATAGGTCATAGGCATCCAGGCTGATGGCTAGGGGGTAGCCGCCGCGATCCAGGATGGTGCCGCGGGTGGGGCGGATCGTCTGTTCGCTCAGGTGTTGCTGCTCGGCCTCGACCGCGTAGTGCTCGCGGTGCACAATCTGGAGATAGGCAAGACGGACAACAAGACCTGCGGCGCCGCCCGCAAAGAGTAGCGCCAAGACGATGAGGCGCCAGGATACGCGACCCCTGCGCCCGGACATCCTTCCCGTTCTCGTTAGTCTCTTCTTAGTGCCCGCGGGCCCGCCGAGCTGAGGCCGCGGGACGGTGTCGGCTAGTAGAAAGGCAGGGCCTTGAGCAGGGCCTGCCACCAAGAAGTGCCGGATTCGGCGGCGCTGTCGTCGGAACCGGAGAGGCGCCGTGGGACAGGTTGCTGCCGAGGTGGCGGCGTGTCCACCTCCAGGTAAAGGACGTTCTCGGCTGGCACCATGCCGAGGCGGCCCCGTGCTTCTCGCTCTACCCGTTCCAGGGAGGTGAGGCTCGCTACCTCAGCCTCCAGGCCGTGCACCTGGGCCGCCAAGTCCAGCCGTTCCTGGTCCAGTCGGCGGATCGTGTAGCCGGTGCTGGTGGCGTCGCTGGTCTCGATGACCTGGAGAAGGCCCAGGAGGGCCACGGCGCCGAAGGCGAGGGCGAGGATGCGCCGCAGGCTCCAGAGCCGGAAACTCGTTCGTGCGAGGGGACGGTCGATGGCTGACACAGCTCTCCTTATCGGGCTATACTGCCGCTGATGGCAGCCGCTCGGCCACCCGCAGGCGGGCGCTGCGCGATCGAGGGTTGGCGGTTACTTCGGCGGGGGAGGGCCTGACGGCGCCGCGGGCCACGAGTCTCAGTGTGGCCTGGTGACCGCAAGCGCAGACGGGCACTCCCGGCGGACAGACGCAGTCCCGGGCTTCGCGACGCAGGAAGTCCTTGACTATGCGGTCCTCCAGGGAGTGGTAGCTGATGACCACAAGCCGTGCTCCAAAGCCGAGCAGGCCGTGGGCCTGGACTAGCGCGGCTTCCAGGTGTGGGAGCTCCTGGTTTACCGCAATCCGAAGGGCCTGAAACGTTCTGGTGGCGGGGTGGATTACGCCTCGGGCCCTCCTGCCCACGGCCTGCTCGACGGCTTTGGCGAGTTGTGTGGTGGTGCGAAAGGGGCGCTCCTCAATGAGGCGCCGCGCGATGCGGCGGCTCTGGCGCTCCTCGCCGTACCGCCAGAGGAGGTCGGCCAACTCCCCCTCACTGTAACTGTTGACGATGTCGGCGGCGGTCAGCTCCTGGCGGGGGCTGAAGCGCATGTCCAGCGGCCCCTCCCGCTGGAAGCTGAAGCCGCGTGACTCCTCCTCTAGCTGAAGGGAGGACAGGCCCAGGTCGAACAGGATCCCCTGCACTGGTGCGAAGCCTCGCTCCCGGCAGAGGTCCCCCACCTGGCTGAAGTTGCCTTCCACTGACATGACGCGATCCCCGAAGGCCGCCAGCCGCCGATGGGCGGCCGCCAGAGCCTCCGGGTCCAGGTCAATGCCCAACAGCTCCCCGTCCGGCGAAGCGGCCTCTAGGATGGCCCCGGCGTGGCCGCCGCCGCCCAGGGTGCAGTCCACGTAGCGGCCGCCGGGGCGGACCCCCAGGGCTTCGACCACTTCCCTGACGAGAACCGGCATGTGGTGTCTGGTCATAACGGCCGTGCTCATGGTCGCTCTTCCATCGACTCTAGGGCCGCCTCGTACTCCTCATCAATTAGGGCTTGCTCTGCCTCCCAGCGTTGAGGGCTCCACATCTCCAGGCACTCGCTGCGCCCGACCATGAGGACGGTGCCGGAGAGGTCGGCGTGCTGCCGGAGGAAGGGGGGGACGAGAATGCGCCCCTGCTTGTCCAGCTCGACGTCGATGGAGCGCCCGAAGAAGCCCCGGCGCAGTCGCCGGCTGCGCTGCCTGTTGGGCTTTTCGCTGGTGAGGAAGCTGGCCCAGGCGTCGTAGCCGGAGGGCGTATAGACATCGATGCAGCCGTCCGGGCTCTGCACCAGGACGACGCCCTCTTGGAACGTCTCTCGGTACCGGGCCGGGATCGGCAGCCGGCCGCGGGCATCGATAGCGTATTCGTAGGTGCCGCGAAATACCATGGCGGACCCTGCCGGAATCTCCCGCTGGGCTCAGTTGGTCCCCACTTTTCGCCACAAGCTCCCACATCTTACCACCACTGCGCCAGATGTCAAGGGGTTGGGGCTTTTTTCTTGCCGCGGGCAGGACCTTTGCACGCAGGGGGATGCGAGGAGGGGGCTGGTGAGTCCAGCCCCCTCGCTGCCGCAGCCTGCACTGGGCACCGCATGGCCGTGCCTAACCGGTGCCTTGTTACGGTCATGTCTCCTCCCTGTTTGACGCCATGTTAGCCGACTGTTATTGGTATTTCAAGTACTCGCGTGTACATTTTTTTGCCTTTGCACGCGGGCGTGCGGGGGCTAGCGCTTTTCTTCACCCGAACCGGGGCCTGTGCTATCATAGCCGCGGGCTGGGGCTATGCTCCGGCCCTGGAGCTTACTATGGAGTTCCGCGTCGGCGTCCTGACGGTCAGTGACAAGAGCTACCGGGGCGAGCGCCGTGACACCAGCGGCCCCGCCATCGCCGAGATGATGGCGACGATAGGCGGCCGGGTGGAGTGCTACGAGGTGGTGCCCGACGAGGCCGACGCCATCGCCGGTCGGCTGCGCGCCTGGGCCGATGAGGAAGGCCTGGATGCGGTCCTCACTACCGGCGGCACGGGCCTTGCACCGCGCGATGTCACGCCCGAGGCTACCCTGTCCGTCCTTGACCGGCAGGTTCCCGGCGTGGCGGAGGCGATGCGCCAGGGCGGCATGCAACAGACGCCGCTCGCCATGCTGAGCCGGGCCGTGGCCGGCATCCGCCGTCGCACTCTGATCATCAATCTGCCGGGCAGCGAGAAGGCGGTGCGGGAGAACCTGGCCTTCATTTTGCCCGCCTTGGCTCACGCGGTGGAGTCGCTACAGGGCAGAGTGGGCGACCACGGGGCCGCAGGCGCCGCGGTGGAGCGACCGTCGGAGGGCGGGGGCTAGGGTGCGCATCGATATCCTGACGCTGTTTCCGGAGGTGTTCCAGGGGCCTCTGGAGGCCAGCATCATTGGGCGCGCTGTGAAGGCGGGTCTCTCGCAGGTCTTTGTTCACGACATCCGTGACTACGCTGAGGGCCGCCACAAGGTCGCGGACGACTACACCTACGGCGGCGGCCCCGGGATGGTCATGAAGCCAGAGCCTCTCTTCCAGGCTGTGGAATCGGTGGTGGCCCAGGCTTCGCCCAGGGGCCGCGTGGTGCTGCTGACCCCGCAGGGCCGCCTCCTGAGCCAGCAGGTGGCCGAGGAGCTGGCGGGTGAGGAGCGGCTTCTCCTCATCTGCGGCCACTACGAGGGGGTCGACGAGCGGGTCCGCGAGCGCCTGGTGGACGACGAGATCAGTATCGGCGACTATGTGCTCTCGGGCGGCGAGTTCCCGGCCCTGGTGGTGGTGGACGCCGTCGTGCGCCGGCTGCCGGGTGCCCTGGGCTCCGAGTTGTCCCTGGGGGAGGAGTCGCATGTCCAGGGCCTTCTGGAGTATCCTCAGTACACGCGCCCGGCCGAGTTCCGCGGCTTCCGCGTACCGGAGGTGCTCCTGTCCGGGCACCACGCGGAGATCGCGCGCTGGCGCCGCCAGCAGAGCCTGCTGCGGACGGCGCGCCGCCGGCCTGACCTCTTGGCCCGCGCCGAGCTGTCTGACGAGGAGAGGCGCTGGCTGGAGGAGCGCCTGGCCGAAAACGGAGAGCAGCCACTGCTCGAGAAGAAGGAGACCAGGACGGCTTCGTCCTGAGGGCAGGATAGGATCATGGACGCCAAGAGTGCTGTTGAGCTGAAGGAGAACCCCGATATCGCCGACTTCAAGCCCGGCGACACCGTGCGCGTCAGTGCTAAGGTGGTGGAAGGGGAGCGCGAGCGCACCCAGACCTTCCAGGGTGTGGTCATAGGGGTGCGGCGCGGGGGCCCCTCATCCGCCTTCACGGTGCGACGCGTCTCCCACGGGGTGGGGGTAGAGCGTACGTTCATGCACTACTCGCCCCGTCTGGAGAAGGTGGAGGTCCTTAGAGAGGGCCGGGTGCGCCGGGCCAAGCTCTACTACCTGAGGGGTCGGACCGGCAAGGCCGCCCGCATCAAGGAGAAGGCGCGCGCGGCCAAGTAGCCCCCGATCCTTGCTCGCCGGCCGGCAGGCACGGGAGAACCGTGGGAGGTTCGGGGACGGGCAGGCTGCTGATCCTCGCGGCCTCCCTGTTTCGTTCCCGGTGAGCCATGGCCTACGCCGAAGTGGCCGTCAACGCCGCCGTCCCCCACCGACGCGCCTTCAGCTACTCGCTGCCGGAGGGGATGCGCCTGGAGGTGGGGCAGGCGGTCTACGTCCCCTTCGGGAGGCGCACTCTCCAGGGAATCGTCCTCGAACTGCCGGAGATTCCTTCCTACCCGGAGACGCGTGACATCCTGGCGCCCCTGACCGAAGGGGCCATCCTTTCGCCAGCCCAGGTCGCTCTCGGGCGCTGGATCGGCGAGGAGTACCTGGCGCCCCTCTTCGTCTCGCTGGCCCTCATGCTGCCCCCAGGCTTCGAGCAGAAGCCCCTCACCTTCGTCTCGCCCTTGGCTGGTGCTCAGGAGGCCGCCGGACTTGACCTCTCGCCCCGACAGCGGCAGGTCCTGTCGGTGCTCTTGGCGGGCGGCCGACTGGAGGTGGAGGAACTGCGAAAGCGAGCCCGGGTGCCTGCCCTAGCCACCGTCCTGGGCCAGCTCGAGAGGCGGGGCCTGGTGGAGCAGAGCTACGGTCTGGCGCCGCCCCGGGTGAGGCCCAAGGTCCTGGCCTACTACCGGCTCCTCGTCTCGCCCGACGAGGCTCTCGCCCGCGCCGAGTCGCTGCCTGGCAGCCGCCCTTCGCGCCGCGCCGACCTTCTGGAGCGCCTCGTGGAGGTCGGTTCGTTGCCGCTCGATGTGGCTCGGCGGTTGGCCGGCGGCGAGCGCGGCCTGCGCGCCCTCGAGCGCGCCCGCTTGCTGCGAATCGACGAGAAGGCGGGTGTCGTGAACCTCTTGTCAGGCGCCGAACGGGCCGGTCTTGAGGCCACGGCCCTGAGACGCACTGCGGTCGAAAGGGCTCAGGCTGCCGCCCTGCGACTCCTGGCGAGCGAGGGTCCGTCGCTGCCAGCGAGCCGGGTGCGGGGCACGACGGGGCTGAGCGCCGCCGCTGCAGCACCCCTGGCTGGGCAGGGCCTGATCGCGCTGGAACAGGTGCCCGTGGAGCGCGACCCCCTCGCCGGGCGCCACTATCCCCACCGGCCGCCGCCGGTCCTGACGCCGGAGCAGGAGGGGGTCTACCGGGTGATTGTCGAGGCGCTGGAGGCCTCCGCCCGCGGCAACGGTCCTTCGACAGGCTCAGCACACGGCGGTGCCGCCTTCCTGCTGCACGGTGTCACCGGCAGCGGCAAGACGGAGGTGTACCTCAAGACACTGGAGAAGACCGTGGCCCTGGGCCGGCGGGCAATCGTCCTGGTGCCGGAGATAGCTCTCACCCCCCAGACGGTGCGTCGTTTCGCCGAGCGCTTTGGGGGCCAGGTGGCTGTCCTCCACAGCGGCCTCTCCCAGGGGCAGCTCTTCGACCAGTGGCACGGCATCCGCCAGGGGCGCTACGCCGTGGTCGTGGGCTCCCGCTCCGCCCTCTTCGCGCCCCAGCCAGACCTGGGCCTCATCGTCATTGACGAGGAGCATGAGTGGACCTACAAGCAGGAGCAGGTGCCGCGCTACCATGCCCGCGAGGCCGCCAGGAGGCTGGCCGAGCTGACAGGCGCCGTCCTCCTGCTGGGCAGCGCCACCCCCGACGTAGCCACCTACCAGCAGGCCAACTGGGGGAGCTATCGCCTCCTCACCTTGCGCCAGCGCGTGCGGCCCGTCGTGGCTGCCGACGGCACGGTCATCCCCTCCACATCCGAGGCGCTGCCGGCGGTGGAGGTGGTGGACCTTCGCGATGAGCTGATGGCCGGCAACCGCAGCATCTTCAGCCGCTCGCTGGCCGCGGGGGTCCGGTCCGTGCTCTCCGCGGGCGAGCAGGCCATCCTGTTCCTCAACCGTCGCGGTGCCGCCAGCTTTGCCCAGTGCCGCGACTGCGGCTACGTTCCCCACTGCTCGAGTTGTGCGGTATCCCTTACCTACCACCGCCAGCAGGATCAGCTCCTCTGTCACCAGTGCAATCGGGGCCAGCGCATGCCTGCCGTCTGTCCCCAGTGCAGGGGCCGGCGGCTGCGGCTGGTGGGCGTCGGCGTGGAGCGCGTGGAGGAGGAGGCAGCGCGTGCCTTTCCAGGCGCCCGCCTGCTGCGCTGGGATCGCGATGTCACCCGCGGGAAGGGAGCCCACGAACGCATCCTGACCCGGTTCCTGGCCCGCGAGGCCGATATCCTCATCGGCACGCAAATGGTGGCCAAGGGGCTGGACCTGCCCGCCGTGACCCTGGTTGGGGTCGTGAGCGCGGACGTTAGCCTCCACCTACCCGACTTCCGGGCCGGCGAGCGCACCTTCCAGCTCCTGACGCAGGTGGCGGGGCGCGCCGGGCGCGCCGGTACTAGCGATGAAGCCTACGTGCCAGGCAGGCAGGCGCAGCCGGAACCGGGGCGCGTCGTTATTCAGACCTACACGCCCCAGCATTATGCGATAGCGGCTGCTGCCCAGCACGACTATGAGACGTTCTTCATTCAGGAGATCGAGCTGCGCCGGCGGCTGGGCTACCCGCCTTTCGGGCGTCTGGCCCGCCTGGTTTATTCCCATACCAGCTCTGCCTATGCCTACCAGGAAGCGGCTCGTTTGGTGCGTGTCCTCTGCCACGAGCGCGACACCCGCGGCCTGCCCGACCTGGAGGTCATAGGGCCTTCGCCGGCTTATGTCGCGCGGTTGCGGGGGCGGTACCGGTGGCAGGTGCTGGTGCGTGGCCGCCATCCGGCCGAGCTGCTGGCTCACGTCGCCCTGCCCCAGAAATGGGTTGTGGACATCGACCCCATGACCGTGGCTTAACACCCGGCGGATGCTGCCAGCCGACAGGCAGGCACCTAAGAGACGGGGGCCCAAGGCATGGGATAGAATAATCGGGTGGTAGGGGCGCAGCATGCTGCGCCCCCAGAGGGCGGTGACTTTTGGCCGTATTGCCTATTCGGCTCCTCGGAGACCCGGTGCTGCGTCAGAAGGCCAGGAGAGTGGCGAGAATCGACGCGTCTATTGGGGCGCTCATCGACGACATGATCGACACGATGCGCGCCGCAGGGGGCGCGGGGCTGGCGGCGCCCCAGATCGGTCGGTCCCTTCGCGTCATCGTCGTCGCGGTGCCTCCGCCAGAGGCGGCCGGAGAGCCGCCCGTCCGGGCGAAACCGCCTGGTGTGGAGGAGCAGGAGGTCGTCGTGCTCGTCAATCCCCAGATCGTGCGTCGCTCGGGCCGGAGGCAGGTGGCCGAAGGCTGTCTCTCGATCCCCGGCTACTGGGCTGAGATCACCCGCTCTGAGAAGGTGACCGCCAAGGGCCTGAATAGAGAGGGACGCGAGGTCCGCGTCAGGGCCGAGGGCCTGCTGGCCGAGGCTCTGGAGCACGAGATCGACCACATCAACGGCGTGTTGTACATCGACTATCTGGAGAGCATGGATCAACTTGTGAAGATCGAGCCCGAGCGGGAAGAGGGGTCGGCGCCGTCCGAGCCTGGCCGTGCGGCGGCCGGGCCAGCTTCCGCCGGTCCATGAGGGAGGCATGACGCCTCGGCAGAAGATATCCCTCCTCCTCGAGCCCCCTGTCGGAGTCCTGGTGAGCCGTGTGGCCCGCTCTCTGGCCGCTCGAGGGGTGTCTGCCTACCTGGCGGGAGGCGCCCTGCGTGACGCCGTGCTTGGCCGCCCGGTCCGGGACGTGGATGTGGCGGTCGCCGGTGACTCCCTGGCGACCGCCCGTGCCGTAGGGGATGACCTGGGCGCCGCCTATGTGCCCCTGGACCCGGAGCGCGGCATCGCCCGCCTGGTCTTCCCCGCTGAGGAGGACGAAGTTCGCCATGTGGACTTCACTCCCCTGCGGGGTGACATCGCCACCGACCTTGCCTCCCGCGACTTCACCATTGACGCCATGGCCGTGGCCCTGCCCGGGGACGACCACTTCGAGCTCGAGGACCCGTTCGGGGGGCGCGAGGACCTGGCAAAGCGCATCGTGCGGGCGGTCACGCCTGCCGTCTTCGAGGCCGACGGTCTCCGCCTTCTACGCGGCGTTCGCCTCGCCGCTGAGCTTGGGTTCCACCTCGATGGCCCCACCCTGGCATCGATGCGGGAGCGGGCTGGCTATCTGGAGGGCATAGCGCCCGAGCGCCAGCGGGAGGAGTTGGTGCGCATGCTGGCGACGGGGCGGGCGTCCTGGGCTCTGGACACCCTGGATGGCCTCGGCCTTCTACAGCGCATTCTGCCAGAGCTCGCGGCCGCCCGTGGCGTCGAGCAGCCCAAGGAGCACTACTGGGACGTATTCGACCACTCGTTGAGGACGGTGGAAGCCATGGATTTCCTGCTGGCGGAGCACCCACCCGAGGAGACGCGCTGGGCTACCTTCTGGCGGGAGCTCTGGGGCCCCCTGGGCTGGCTTCCCGGTGGGCACGAGCACTTTCGCGAGGGGCTGTCGGAGGGGCACCCGCGGCTGGCTCTCGTCAAGCTCAGCGCCCTCATTCATGACATCGCCAAGCCGGAGACCAAGACCGTCGATAGCAGGGGGCGTGTGCGTTTCTTCGGGCACGCTGCAACGGGTGCCCGCATGGCCAGGGCCATCATGGGGCGCCTGCGCTTCAGTGTCCGGGAGACGCGTCTGGTCGCGCTGCTGGTGGAGGAGCACCTGCGGCCCGGCCAGCTCAGCAGCGGCGGGCCGCCCAGCCGCCGCGCCCTCTACCGATACTTCCGTGATACCGGCGACGCCGCTCTGGATGTCCTCTTCTTGAGCTTGGCCGACCACCTCGCGGCCCGTGGGCCGCGGATGCGTGTCACCAGTTGGCGCAACCATGTCGCCTACGTGAACCACATAATGGCGCGGCGTCACCTGGAGGAGAGCCTGGTGGAGCCGCCCCGCCTCGTGACCGGGCACGATGTCATGGCGGCGCTGGGCATCGGGCCGGGGCCGGAGGTCGGCCAGCTGCTGAGGGCCGTGGAGGAGGCGCAAGGCGCCGGCGAAATCCGTACCCGCGAGGATGCTCTGGCTCTCGTCTCGCGGCTGGCGGGCCCGTCGGTCCGGCAGGGAGGCCTGCCTGCCGGACAGGCAGGCGCAGGAGGCGAGTCGCCCGGTGCCGAGGCCGGCCGGGGGAGGGAGCACGGGGAGTAGAGCGGTCAGGCTCTGCTTGCCAGTATCGTCGTCGCCATCCTCTTCTACCCTGTGCTCGCGCGGATGGTGATTTGGCGGCAGCGGAGCCAGCGCCACGAAGTCTCCAGCCTGCGGGCGGGGGACGGGCTCTTGACCCAGGCGTGGTTCCTGGCTACCGTCAAGGGGAGCCGCGTGCCTGAGGAGGGCCCGGTGCGGCTGGTGTTGGAGCTGGGTGACGGCGTGGATGCGCTGGCCCTGACTCCTGTAGTAGTAGAGCGGATCTGATCGGCGTCGCCGCTGGCCCCTGAGAGAGGCGGCTGCGGGCGGCGCGGCGATAGCAGGGAGTCCTAATGCGGGGCTGGTTCAACCGAGCGCTACTTGCCTTCATCATCGTCCTCACCGTCCTCTCGGTCGTGACGGTCTGGCCCTCAGAACCAGACCGCTACCTGCCTAGCTTCATCCCCTGGCCGGAAGGGAAGGGCATCAAGTTCCCCTCGATCGGGATCGAGGGTGGCGCCGTCACGTTCCAGATGAAGGAAGCGCGGGCCATGCGGCTGGGCCTGGACCTGCGCGGCGGCACCCGTCTGGTGATGGAGGCTGATACCTCGCAGACGCCGGATGTGAATGTAGACCAGGCTCTGGAGGCGGCATCCCGCATCATCGAGCGCCGTGTGAACGCTTTCGGGGTGGCGGAGTCAGAGATTCAGACCCTGGGCAGCGACCGGCTGGCCGTTCAGCTACCGGGCATCGACCCCGAAAAGGCCCGCGAGCTGGTGGGCCGCACGGCGGTGCTGGAGTTCCGGGAGCCGAAGCTCGACGAGAACAAGGACATACTGACGTGCCAGGGCGGTAAGGTGATCTACAACCCGCCGGGCTGCGAGGGCGCCCAGGAGGTGGCGGTGCCGCCCCAATCGCTGACGGCCCAAGCAGAGGAGAACATCATCTGGGTGCCGGCCCGGGCTACAGGCAGCGATGGCGTGGAAAAGGACCTGACGGGCCGTTTCCTTAAGCCCAACACTTTCGTGTCTGGCCACCCCACCACGGGGCTGCCCATCCTCAACTTCGAGATGACTTCGGAGGGCTCGCGGCTCTTGGAGCAGGTCACCAATCGCCTCCTCGACCTGCCCATGGGCTTCTTCCTGGACGGCGAGCCCATCCGGGGCAAAGACAACAATATCATCGCACCCACGGTCCGAGCCGTCATCAGCGACAAGGGCATAATCGAGGGCCTTCCCGTCGAGGACGCCCGCCTGCTGTCCATCCAGCTCAACGCTGGCGCCTTCCCGGTACCGCTGCGGGTGGTGCAGCAGGAAGAGGTGGACGCCACCCTGGGCGAGGACTCTGTTCAGAAGAGCGTCATCGCCGGTGAGGTGGCCCTTCTCATCGTCATGCTCTTCATGACCCTGTACTACCGGCTTCCGGGCGTCCTGGCCAGTCTGGCGCTCTTCGTCTACACCAGCATGGTGTTGGGCATCTTCAAGGTCTGGCCCGTAACCCTCACCCTGGCTGGCATCGCCGCCTTCGTCCTCTCCGTGGGCATGGCGGTGGACGCCAACATCCTCATATTCGAGCGCACGAAGGAGGAGTTACGCCTAGGGCGCAGCCTGGTTGCTTCCATTGAAGCCGGCTTCTCACGGGCCTGGTCCTCCATCCGTGACAGCAACGTCTCCACCATTATTACCTGCCTCATCCTCTTCTGGTTCGGGGACCAGTTCGGGGCCAGCCTGGTGAAGGGCTTCGCTCTCACCCTGCTCATCGGCGTGCTGCTGAGCATGTTCTCCGCCATCGTGGTGACGCGCACCTTTCTGCGCCTCACTATCGGGACGCCGCTGGCGCGGCGTCTGGACTGGTGGGTCGTTGATGTGGCGGAAGCGCGGGGCCCAGCGGCGGTGGCGTCGGCGCCCCTGCCTGGGGCGGGTCGGCCTCTGGCGGAGGGCATGCCGCCGCAGCAGCCGGAGGAGTAATGTTCGACTTCGTAGGGCGGCGCAACTGGTACTACCTACTGTCGTTCCTGGTGCTGTTGCCGGGCGTCATCTCGCTGGTCATACCGCCCTCTCTGAAGCCGGGCATCGAGTTCACGGGAGGAACCACCTTCACGGTGCGCTTCGCGCAGGCGGTGGACCAGGAGGGGCTGAGGTCAGCGCTTTCGGACCTGGGTCACTCCGAGGTTGTCGTGCAGCGGACGGGGGAGAACCGGTTCTTGGTGCGGACGCGGGAGCTCCAGGGAGCGGGGACGGCGCCCGAGGTGGGACCGGCGCCCCCTTCGGAGCGGGACGAGATCGAGGCCGGCCTTCAGCAGCGGTTTGGCGATTTCCTGGACAACGAGGGCAAGGTCAGTAACCGCTTCATCGATTTCTACATCGTCTCGGGGACGGTGTCTGAGGAGATCGGCCGCAACGCCGGCTTTGCTGTGATCGTGGCTTCGGTGGCGATCCTTCTTTACATAAGTTGGGCGTTTCGAGCCGTGCCCAAGCCCTTTCTGTACGGCACGGCCGCCGTTGTGGCTCTTCTCCATGACGCTGTCCTGGTACTGGGCGCCTTTTCGATCTTCGGCAAGGTGTTCGGCATCGAGATTAACACCATGTTTCTCACCGGCTTGCTGACCGTGATGGGCTTCAGCGTCCACGATACCATTGTGGTCTTCGACCGCATCCGGGAGAACCTCCGCCGCGGTGAGGGAAGGGAATTCCCCGAGTGCGTGAACGTGAGTTTGAACCAGACGCTGGCCCGTTCCGTCAACACGTCTTTCACGGTGGTGCTGGTGCTGGTAGCCATGCTGCTGATGGGTGGTGTAACCATCCGTGACTTCCTGCTCGTTCTCCTCATCGGCATTATTTCCGGTACCTACAGCTCCATCTTCATGGCCAGCCAGTTGCTGGTCACCTGGGAAGAGAGGGATATCCAGCGGCTCTTCCGGAGGCTCCTACCCCGGCGGCGCCGGCCGGCGCCGGTGGAGGTAGAGGTCGGGGGGTAGACGGAAGCTGCCTGGCTCCCTCAGGGAGTGAAGCATGCCCGGAGGACGTTCCGAGCCCACCCGCTTCATGGAGCGGGAGATCGAGGTGGAGGCGGCCGAGGACGCGCCGCGGCGGCCGGTGGCCTTCAAGGTCGGTGGGCGCCGCTACGTGGTGGCTGGCGTGCTGACCACCTGGGAGGATGAGGCGCCGGGCGCCGCCCGTCACTGGAGTCAGCGTCGGCACCGCACCTTCTACCGGCTGCGAACGGAGGAGGGCGACCTCTTCGACGTCTACTTTGACTGGGCCGAGTCGCGGCGCCGTCACCGCGACCGCTGGGTGCTGCACCGGCGCCTGTCGGCGGCTGCCGAGCCTGCACCCATGCCTCCGCGAGAGCCTGAGACGCCGCCGGCTGAGGAGGGCGCCGGTGACGCCTGAGGTGCGGGAGCCACGGGCGCGGCGATCTCTTCACCGGGCAGGGCAGGCTGGCGAGGCGGTCGACCAGCCCAGCGAGTTCATCGGCAGGCCCATCGAGGTGAGGACGACGGGCACGGTCTGCGTGCCCGCCTCCTTTCGCCTGGGGGACCGTGACTACGAGGTGGCAGAGATCCTGGAAGCGTGGCAGGACCACGGCTTTGGGATGGCTTCGCCCTTGAAGAAGAACTGGCGCCTACGCCACCACCGCAACTACTTCCGCGTCCGAACTACGGAGGGGGAGGTCTTCGAGCTCTACCTGGATAGGACGAGGGTGGGGCTCCGCCACGGCGCCCCCCGCCGCTGGTTCCTCTACCGGCGGCTGCCTGCCTAAGGCAATCCTCTAGGACAGAGCTAATGGTTCTCAAGTATTTAGATTCACCTCTGAGGGTTGAAACCCTCAGCTTCGAGGAAGCTGCGGATTTCAATCCGCAGGATTAACTTACTTCGTTTAACACCATAAGCTCTGTCCCTACGGGTGGCCACCACGCCCACGGGTGGGTGTCAGCAAGGTCCCCGAAGGCCAGCCTTCAGGCTGGCGCGTTAGCCAGGCTAAAGCCTGGCCTTCGGAGATAGACTCGGAAGCTCTCGCGGTCCAACGTCCCCGACCCGCCAAGACGGCACCGCCGCGCTTAGTGCGTGTGGACGGCCTGGGTCCTGCCCAGGGCCGTGACGAGATCGTTGTAGTCCGCGTAGGGTGTGTAGATCTCCTCGCCCCGCTTCTCAAGGCGGATGGCTTCGGTCGGGCAGGAGAGGACGCACACACCGCAGCCCAAGCAGCGCTCGTAGTCGATCTCCGGCATAGACTCGTCGTCCAGCTTGATGGCCAGCATCGGACAGGCGGGCTCGCAGGCGCCGCAGGCGATGCAGTCATCCTTCTCCACCACAGACCAGAAGCTCGACGGGGCGATGGAGTGGGGGATGTCGAGCTCGGTGGCGCCGCGCAGCCCGTAGCACGCGTGCGAGCAGCAGTTGCAGATGAGCCAAGAGTCCTCCCTGAAGTTCATCGTGATGTGGGCCAGCCCCGCCTCCTCAGCGCGCTTCAGGGTGTGCACGGCCTCGTCTATCGACATCGGGCGCGCCTTTGGGAGGCCGACCGCGTAGTTCGGGTCGATCACCGGCACTCCGTCGACTGGACCGCCCAGCATGCCGGTGCCGACGCCCATGCAGATATCGATGGGGCAGTCGCACTTGCGCGAGGCCTCCCGGCAGGCGCAGTCGACCAGGATGGCGCCGGAGGCTCGCTCGACGATCTTGACCACGTCCTCGTGGGGGAGGACCTTCTCCTTGGGTGGGCCGATGGGTGGGACCACGCGGGCGAACGGAACGCCATGCCCGTGCATCCCTTGCCCCCAGCCTTCGTGGAAGTACTTCTCGAAGAGGCTGCCGAGCTTCTCCATGTCCACCGACGGGTTGGGGCTGATGTAGGCCATCTCAAAGAGCCCCGGGATGAAGAGGAGCTGGCGGAAGACCCGGACGCCGTCCGGCCGCCTGACGCCGCGGATGAGGTTGCGAGAGGCCATACGGGTGAGAAGGTCGGCCGCGACCTCAGGGGCCATGCCGGCCCGGTTCGCGACGATCTCCTCGGGCTCGAGCACGTAGTCTAGGCTTGCGGCGACGTGAGCCTCCTCGGGGCTGAACAGCATCTTCAGGATTTCGGTCTGCGCGTCGGTTACGGGCGCGCCGATGGCGCCTCGAGAGAACGTCGTGCCGAGCTCGACGTAGGGCTTGTCCTGTGGTCTCATGGGGAGCCTCCATCTGCGCCATGCAAGTCTGTATGCGGTAGCCGGTATGCTGCGTCATTATACGAGGCGGGTTCAAGTGCCGCCAGCGCCGTCATCGCTTCGAAAATGCGACTGTCCGTCAGCTTAGATGCTTCGACAAGCTCAGCATGCCATTGTGCATTGTCCTTGCGACGGGCGACCTCGTACCGCACCCTGAGCCAGTCGAAGGGCGTGCCCTGCGTCTTCATTGTTTGTGGTGTCGGTTGACAACCGACATGGACGATTCTGAGCCTGCTGGCAGGCAGGCTCAGGGAGACAGAACGGAATGCCCTGCGCGGAGCGGGCGCAGCTTGTGCCAGAGGCGCATCCGCCTCCGGCGGAGAAGCTGCGCCCCTACGATCGGAGCACCCGCTCGTCTCCCACGCGGCGGGTGACGCGACGGAGGTCCAGGTGCTCCAGCAGGGCCTGGGCGTACTTGCGGCTCGTGCCGAACATGTCCCGCACCTGCGCCAGGGTGATGGTGCGGTCGCGCTTCAGGTGGTCGACGATGCGCTCCACCATCTCTCTGTACGCTTCGGCGGCGAAGACGACCCCATCGCCGACATCCACCACCTTGCCTCGCTCCTCCAGGTAGGCCACCAGCTCCGGCGAGATGCGCCGGTCGGTCGGCGGCGAGTAGGGGTTCGCCTCCAGGGCTGCCAAGAGCGCCCGCACCTCCGATTCCTGGGCCGCTGTGAGGCGTACCTCGTGGCCGGGCAGGCCGACCGCTGTGTCCAGCTCCTCCAGCTCGCCGGCTGCCGTCCAGCGCTCCAGCGCCAAGTCGAAGACGCGGTACGATAGGCGCAGGCGGCTCTTGAGCTCCTCGCGCGGCATGCCCCGGCGTAGGGGGTGCTGGCGGTAGTAAGCCTCTATGGCCCCGCGCGCCCGTTCGCGCAGATCGACAAAGCCGGAGGCGCTGTAGAGCACGGTGGTGTCCGTCAGGGGCGCGGGCCCGAGCGCGACGGCCCGGCCGTCGGCCACCAGGGCCCCGGCGGCGGCGCGCGCCTCTTCGACGCTGAGGTCCGTGCGGCGCACCAGCGCTGAAAGCTCGCAGGGCTCGGCTCGGGCCAGCAGGCCCAAGAGCGCCTCCTGAGAGGAGCCGGACTCGGCCACCGACAGCGCCTCGAGCGTGGCGGCGTGGAAGCGGCGGTGCCGGGCCGGATGGGCGTCCACCACCTGTCCGCCGCCCACGGTGTCGTTAGCGGTACGAACCACGAAGAGATCGCCCTTCACCAAGGCGGCGGGCGCCGCCAGCCGGAGCTGCGCCCAGCCCTCCTCGCCGGGCGGCACCTCCTCGCGGTCCAGCAGGCGTACCCGTGCCCTGGTCTCGCCGGAGCCCGTGTGGAAGGAGAGAGTCTGGTTGTGGCGGATGGGGTGTCGTACTGAGGGCAGGGCCCTCAGCCGGACGTCGGCGACGGCCGTGGCGGCGAGCCAGCCGGGCGTGGTCACAACCTGTCCGCGATAGAGGTCGCCCGTGGCGAGGCCGGTGAGGTTGACAGCGGTGCGCGTCCCTGGCCGCGCCTCGTCCAGCTTCTGACGGTGCGTCTGCAACCCCCGGATGCGGGAACGCAGCGCTGTGGGCGGGCCCTTCGGCCGGGCAGGCATCACCTCCACTTCCTGGCTCACCCGCAGCGGCCCATCGATGAGCGTGCCGGTGACGACGGTGCCGAAGCCGGCCATCGTGAAGGCGCGGTCGATGGGGAGGCGCGGCCGGCCGATGTCGCGCCGGGCGGGGGTGGACTCGAGGCGCTCCTCGATGGCCGACAGGAGGCCGTCCAGGCCCTCGCCGCTGACGGCGGAGCAGGCCACCAGCGGCGAGCCCTCGAGGGTCGTCCCCTTGACCACTTCCTGGACATCGACGGCCAACATCTCCAGCCAGTCGGCGTCCACCAGGTCCTTCTTGGTGAGCACCAGCACGCCGCTGCGCACTTGGAGGAGGTCAAGGATGGCCAGGTGCTCGCGGGTCTGCGGCATGACCCCCTCGTCGGCGGCGACGACGAGGAGGGCCAGGTCCATGCCGCCGGCGCCGGCCAGCATGTTGCGCACGAAGCGCTCGTGGCCGGGCACGTCGACGATGCTGACCTCCTGGCCCGAGGGCAGGGTGAGCCAGGCGAAGCCCAGGTCGATGGTCAGGCCCCGCTCCTTCTCCTCGCGGAGGCGGTCGGGGTCGATGCCGGTCAGGGCTTGGATAAGGGCCGACTTTCCGTGGTCGACGTGGCCGGCGGTGCCAATGACGTACATGACACTACTGGGTGCGGAGCCCGTAAGGATACCTAGGCATAGCGTCAACTATACCTTACAACTTAGAAGCTGCTATCATCACCTATCGAACTGACATGGGCTGGACCAGGCCGGAATACAGCCGAGAGGAAGTGGATGCCGCTGGGCGCATCTTAGTTGACGATGCCTTGGTGGAGGAAATAGAGGAATATCGGCGGGCCTTAGGGGTCATCAACAACTGGCGTTCATCTCACGCCTACCCACTGAACACGTTCCAGATGAACCTGCGAACTAAGCTCAAGCGATTGGCCATCGGCAAAGGCGCGTTCGTCGCCCAACGGGTAAAGCGTCTTCCCGCAATCGAACACAAGCTCAGGCGGATGCCACACCTCCGGCTGTCCGAAATGCAGGACATTGGCGGATGTCGGGCTGTGGTTCGGACTGTTGGCAACGTGAGACAACTACGCAAGTCATTCTTGGAGAGCCAGATCAAGCATCGATTCGAGCGCGAAACTGACTACATCGCGGAGCCGAAGGATGACGGCTATCGCGGGATCCATCTGATATATCGCTATCACAGCGATAAGGTCAAAGCATATGAGCGGATGAAAATCGAAGTACAACTCCGGACGAGGCTTCAACACGCTTGGGCAACCGCGGTGGAAACAGTGGGAACATTTCGACAGGAGATGTTGAAGTCCGATCAAGGGGACGAAGATTGGCTGCGCTTTTTCGCCTTGATGGGCACGGCCATTGCGCTGCGGGAAAGGTGCCGCATTGTTTCTGATACGCCTAATTCGGAAGCACAGCTGGCCGCTCAACTGCGGTCATACGTGGAAAGCCTTGACGTTGTCAGGCAGTTGACCAGCTATCAGACCGCCCTGAGTGTTGCCCCAAGGCTGCGCGAGCATCCAAGTCTCCGAGGAAACCACTATTTCCTTCTTCAACTTGACCCCGCTGCCAAGACGATTCGCGTTCAGGGTTACAAGAAGAGCGACGCGGAAAGGGCTTCGCAAGACTACCAGAGGATGGAGCGAAGAAGTTTTGCCCAACCCGGCCCAGATGTCGTCCTTGTCGCTGTTGACAGGGTAGCCGCGCTTAAGCGCGCATACCCGAATTACTACCTAGACACGAGCATCTTCCTTGACGAAGTTAGGCGGGCGATCGAGAGCTAGGCGCCACGGCCTCACACGACAGGAGACAGCGGATCGCATAGACACCGGCATCACCGCGTCGCTGTGCTGCGCCTCGTAGGGCTCCCCCCTCACACCGTCTTGATGGTCTCCAGGTGGCGGATCCACTCCTGTGGCAGGCCGCGGGCCTCCGCTCCCTCCACGATGAGCCGCAGATAGTCCGGGTGCGGCAGGAAGTCGCCCGTCCGGTTGGCGACGTAGGTGACGGCCTGACGCTCCCGCCCCTCCGCGTCCACGAGGACCACTGTCTCCCGCCGGTAGGCCGCCGGCACGTCTTCGCTGCGGTCGAGGGTGTCCAGGTCGGCGTCGCTCACCTCGTACAGGACGCCCCACACCTCGGCCTCGGCGTCGGGCCTGCCTGCCGGACAGGCGGGCACGATGTCGGCCGAGCCGCCGCGGCGCTGGCGCGAGTAGCGGGAGAAGGCCAGGCGGTAGCCCGGCAGGCGGGCCGGCCCAACGACGGTGCTGCGGGGGCAGAGGCGCCGGAAACGTCGCGGCTCCATGTTGGAGGCGTAGGCAAAGTAGAGTTGGGGCATGGCGGCTCCGTCCTCCTCCATTATAATGGGGTCGTCACGGTACCTGTCATTCCTTCGAGAATGCGACGGTGCTCTGCCTAAGGTGCTTCGACAAGCTCAGCATGCCATTTGCCCTGCCCTTCCCGCCAGCAGCCCATTCAGCACCCTGAGCCTGCCTGCCCTGAGCACAGCCGAAGGGTCGAAGGGCGCCCCGCATTCTCGGCCATTGTGGTGTCAGTTGACAACCGACGTGGACGATTGTGACTCTGCCCGAGGCGGACGAAGAATCCGGACCCTTCGCTGCCCCTAAGGGTGACATGACTGTAACCCAGGAGGTCCCTTGCCAGCGGTAGGCCTCGTCTACGACCCACTCTACCTGGAACACGATACCGGCCACCACCCGGAGAACGCCATCCGGCTCCAGGCCGTCACCAGCCATTTGGATGAGAGCGGGCTCATGGCCCGTCTGCGTGCCGTTCCCGCCCGCGATGCCACCGTTGATGAGGTGGCCTTCGTCCACGAGCCCGACTACGTGGAGTCGGTGCGGTGGGCAGCCGGGCGTGGCGGCGTCTGGCTGGACGCCGATACCTTTGTGTCCCCTCGGTCCTGGGACGCCGCCCTGCGCTCCACCGGCGGCTGTCTGGCCGCCGTCGATGCCGTCGTGGCCGGCGAGGTGGAGTCGGCCTTCTGCCTGGTGAGGCCGCCTGGGCACCACGCGATGCCGTCGCGGGCCATGGGCTTCTGCCTCTTCAACAACATCGCCGTCGCCGTGGAGTACGCCCGGCGGCACCATGGCCTCCGCCGCGTCGCCGTCGTCGACTTCGACGTGCACCACGGCAACGGCACCCAGGCGGCCTTCTACGCCGACCCGGACGTGCTCTACTTCTCGACGCACGAGTACCCGCTCTACCCCGGCACCGGCCACTGGCGGGAGATGGGCCAGGGAGCGGGCCTGGGAGCGACCATCAACGTGCCCTTGCCCGCCGGCACCGGCGACGCCATCTTCGACCGCATCTGGAAGGGCCTCCTGACGCCCATCCTTAGGCGCTTCCAGCCGGAGCTGGTGCTGTCCTCGGCAGGGTACGACGGCCACTTCGTCGATCCCCTGGCTGGCCTGGCACAGAGCGCCGCCGGCTTTGCCGACCTGGTGGCCGGGCTGCGAGACCTGGCCCGCGAGCTGTGCGGCGGGCGCCTGGTACTGATGCTCGAGGGGGGCTACGACTTCACCGCCCTCGCGTGGTGCGTACGCAACTCACTGGAGGCGCTGCTGGACGAGGAGCCGACCCCCGACCCCCTGGGCCGGCGCGACTATCCGCCGCCGGTCGGCATCGACGACCTACTGTCGGTGGTGGCGAAAACGCACGGTCTGGGCAGCGTCTAGCAGGGTACTGACAAGCCCAAGTGGGCCACTCGTGGTTCGACCCTTCGGCCGCGCTCAGGGCAGGACAGCACCCCAGCCTTATGGTTCTCAAGTATTTAGATTCACCTCTGAGGGTTGAAACCCTCAGCTTCCAGGAAGCTGCGGATTTCAATCCGCAGGATTAACTTACTTCGTTTAGCGCCTTAAGGCTGGGGCATCATGAGGCGAATCTATGCCCTCGCCTTCAGGCGGGGCTGGAGGAATCCCCCCACCAACGGCGAACCAGTCACCCCCGCTAGGACGCGGGGAGCAGGCGAACGAAGACCTCGTTGGCCAGGAGGCGGCCGCGGGCGGTGAGCCGCAGGTAGCCGTCGACATGCTCCAGCAGGCCCAGGGACGCTGCCTCTTCGAAGGCAGGGGTATGGGTGTCCAGGGCTGCCCGCCCGAAGCGACGCCGTAGCTCGCGCAGGCTCACCCCCTCTGACAGGCGTAGCCCCAGCACCAGCGTGTCCGAGAGCTCCAGCGAGGCGCCAGCCTCCTCTCGGGAGGTCACCTGGCGCATGTCGTCGATTGACGGGGCGGCTCCTGTGCGCCGCAGGGCCCAGGTCTCGTCCACCAGCTCGATGTAGCGGGCCGGGGCGGCCACGTTGGCCAGTCGCACCCATCTGGCATCAGCGGAGGGCAGGCCCGCCTGCCTGCCTGCCGGACAGGCTGGCCGGACGGGCAGGTGGGAGTGGGCACCGGCCCCCAGCCCTAGCCAGAAGCCGTTGTGCCAGTAGGTCAGGTTGTGGCGGCAGCGACGCCCTGGCCGCGCCCAGTTGGATATCTCGTACTGCTCGTAGCCGGCCGGGCTCAGGCGCTCGGCGGTGCGCAGGTAGAGTTCGGCCTGGAGGTCAGGGTCGGGCGCCGGTATCCGGCCGTCGGCGATGTCGCTGGCCAGGGGCGTCCCGTCCTCCACCGTCAGGGCGTAGAGGGACAGGTGCTCCGGGCCCAGGGCCATCGCCTCCTCCAAGCTCTCCAGCCAGCGGTCTACGGTCTGGCCGGGCAGCCCGAAGATGAGGTCCAGGCTCACGTTGTCGAAGCCGGCGCTGCGTGCGGCCCGATAGGCTCCTCGGGCCTCCGCGGCTGAGTGGATGCGCTCCAGGAAGGCCAGCTCGTCGTCGCGGAAGCTCTGAACACCCAGGCTGAGCCGGCTTACCCCCAGCTCCCGTAGCCGCGAGAGGTATGGTCCATCCACCGTGGCCGGGTTGGCCTCCAGCGTCACCTCGGCGCCGGTCGCCAGCCGGAAGTGCCTCCGCAGGCCTCCCAGGAGGCGTTCCACTTCCGCTGCGGGCATGAGGCTGGGAGTGCCGCCCCCAAAGAAGAGGGTCTCGGCGCGCCAGCCTCCGCCGGAGGCGGACCCGCCCGGACGGGCGGCCGTCTGGCCGCCTCCGGCGGGCGGTAAGGCCGCCGACCACATCTCCGCCTCCCGCAGCAGGGCTTCTGTGTAGGCCGGGATCAGGGACTGCTGGCCGGCGTAGGAGTTGAAGTCGCAGTAACGGCACTTGGCGGTGCAGAACGGGATGTGGACGTACAGGCTCAGGAGGCGCTCGGGCTTCATCAAGGCATATCGTAGCACCGCGCTTCGCGACGGGACAACGAGGCGGCGGCCGGCGGGCTTGCCCCTCATTCCTCGTCGTGGCAAGCTCTGCTTTGGAGGAAAGCCGTGGCTGAGACTGTTCTGAAGGTCTTCAAGCTGAAGGACATTCACTGCGAAGCCTGTGAGGCTCGCATCAAGACGGCGCTCATGCAGTTACCCGGAGTTCGCTCCGTCAAGGCCGATCGCAAGGCCCGCCGGGTGGAGGTCCGCCTGCACGTCGAGCGCACCTCCGAGGAGGAGGTGGCCTTACGTCTCGACTACCTGGGTTTCCGGGTGGTCGAGGTCTCGGACGGGCCGGCCTCTCGTTGACTGGGCCTCGGGGCCATGCGACACTCACGTGGAACCTCACACCTGCTCGGAGGAGGCGCTGGCGTGCTGAAGACCCACTACTGCGGCGAGCTGAGGAAGGAACATGTCGGCCAGGAGGTCGAGCTAGCCGGCTGGGTGAACCGCCGTCGTGATCACGGCAAACTGATCTTCATCGACCTGCGCGATAGCCGCGGCCTGGTTCAGGTCGTGTTCAACCCGGCTCACGAAGCGCAGGCCCACGCCGTCGCCGAGCAGGTCCGCCCTGAGTACGTGATTCAGGTGAAGGGGATTGTGAGCGCACGGCGGCAGGGCACGGAGAACGCCTCGCTTCCGACCGGCGAGGTCGAGGTGCAGGCCGGCGAGGCGACCATTCTCAACCCTTCGAAGACGCCGCCCTTCTACATCAGCGAGGACAGCGAGGTGGAGGACCTCCTGCGCCTGCGCTACCGCTACCTGGACCTGCGGCGGGAATGCATGCGCGACCGCCTTTGGACGCGCTACCGGGTCATCAAGTTCATGCGCGACTTCTTCTATTCCAAGGGGTTCATCGAGATCGAGACGCCTATCCTGGCCAACCCCACGCCCGAGGGCGCCCGCGACTACCTGGTGCCGAGCCGCCCGAACAGGGGCTCCTTCTATGCTCTGCCCCAGTCGCCGCAGCAGTTCAAGCAACTCCTGATGGTGGCCGGCTACGAGCGCTACTTCCAAATCGCCCGCTGCTTCCGTGACGAGGACCTGCGCGCCGACCGCCAGCCCGAGTTCACTCAACTGGACGTGGAGATGAGCTTCGTCACCGTGGACGATGTTCTCGACGTAATGGAGGAGCTGTACACGGCTCTCTGTGAGGCCATCCGGCCGGAAATGAAGGTGACCAAGCCCTTCGGGCGCCTGACCTACGAGGAGGCTATGCGCCGCTTCGGCACCGACAAGCCGGACTTGCGTTACGGCATGGAGCTGGCTGATTTCACGGACCTGGTGGCGGGCTCCGACTTTGCCGTCTTCCGGCAGGCGGTGGCCGCGGGCGGTCAGGTGCGGGGCTTCGCTGTCGCCGGCGGCGTCGAGGCCCTGTCCCGCAGGCAGATCGACGACCTTACCGGCTTTGTCCAGAGCGCCGGCGGCCGCGGCCTCATCTCCGCTGGCCTTCTTGGAGAGGGACCAATCGAGACGCTGACGGACGAGGATGTGCGCTCGCCGATGGCCCGGTTCATCAACGCCGAGATGGTCAAGGGCATGGCCCAGCGCACTGGCGCCGTCCGGGGCGACCTAGTCCTAATGGTGGCTGACCAGGAGGCGGTGGCAAGCGCCGCCCTGGACGCTCTAAGGCGAGAGGTGGCGCGCCGCCTGGACCTGGCGGACGCCAACCTGCTGGCCTGGTGCTCGGTAAGGGACTTCCCCCTCCTCACGTGGGATGAGCAGGAGGGGCGCTGGTACGCTGTCCACCACCCGTTCACGGCACCCAAGCCGGAGGACGTGCCCCTCCTGGAGTCTGACCCCGGGCGAGCGCGGGCCCAGCAATACGACATCGTCTGCAACGGTTGGGAGATGGCCGGCGGCAGCATCCGTATCCACCGGAGAGACATCCAGACCCAGATGTTCAAGCTCATGGGCGTCAGCGAGGAGGAGGCAAGGCAGAGGTTTGGCCACCTGCTGGAGGCCTTCGAGTACGGCGCGCCTCCTCACGGCGGCATCGCCGCGGGTCTCGACCGCAACGTGGCCGTTCTCTGCGGCCTGGACGACATCCGTGAGGTGATCCCCTTTCCCAAGACCAAGACCGCCTCCGACCCGATGACCGGCGCTCCTTCGCCGGTTGGGAAAGAACAGCTCGACGAAGTCGGTCTCGCCCTCAAGGAGGAGTGAGGCGTGAATCTGGCCCTGGGGACGGGGCCTATCGCGTAGCGCTGACGGCGAATTGGATTCGGATGGCCTGGAATCTCCGTTGCATCGGCGGCAATTGGAGTTGCCTATGGGCATGAGCCTTCCACGCGCCTTGCAGCCGTGACCGCCCGGATTCAGCTTGGAGGTGGCGCCTGAGCGGGCTCCGCCTTCCCTCAGGTATCCAGGGGTCACCACCCTCTGAGCCCCGACAACCATCTTGACGCGCGCAGCGAACTGTGGTAAACGAATGATGCCCCGCAGACCGGTCATTGGCGCGCTCGGCAGGAGGACGGCGCCGCAGCACCTAGCCAGTCCCCGCCCAATCCGCAGTTAGCGAGGTAGTGAGCATCGGCCAGGGAGGCCGGCGGTCTCCTCGCCGGGAGGTCAACCATGAGACAGCCATTGCATGGTTCCATTCGCGTGTCCATGATAGTCGCTCTGGCGCTGGTCGCGGTCTTCCTGAGGCCAGCGCCGCACGCAGAGGCGGCAGCATTCACGGTGAACACGACTGACGACGTCGACGACGGGACGTGCGAAGGAACTCACTGTAGCCTGCGCGAGGCCATCAACGCTGCCAACGCCAACGGCGCGACGGCGGATACGATCACCTTCTCGGTGACCGGCACGATAAGCCCCGCGACGGCGCTTCCCGATCTGTCCGCCGGTAACACGACCATAGCCGGGGCTAACCAGCAGGTCACGATCGACGGCTCCGGCCTTCCGGGCGGCACGGCATGCCTCAACTTGGGGTCGAACGGCAACGTCGTCGAGGGCCTCGTCATCCGGAACTGCGCGACCTATGGCATCCGGCTTGGGGGAGGGGGAAACCGAATCGGCGGCACCACAGCGTCCGCCCGGAATGTCATTCGTGACAGCAACATCGGTGTCGGGGGCACGGGGCCTCAGGTGACCGGCAACCAGATCCTTGGCAACTACATCGGTGTCAACCAGGCCGGAGATGCTGCGGCCCCGAACGTGTGTGGAATCATTCTGTTCTATGGAGCGACCGGCAACACTGTGGGCGGGGCTGTCCCGGGAGCCCGCAACGTGATTAGCGGCAACAGCCCGTACTGTGCCGGAGTCAAGCTACAGGGTGCGGGGCCGGACAACGTCGTGCAAGGAAACTACATCGGACTTGATTCTTCGGGCAGCTTTGCCATCCCGAACGGGGCCGGTGTGGCTCTCGACGACGGCCCCACTCAGAACAGCGTCCTTGACAACGTCATCAGTGGCAACCGGGGGCCCGGCGTCTTTGTCGGCGCCCTCTGGTACGTTCTGTCCGGTCAACAGGGCTACTACGCCCCCATCGAGCTGGTCGGCCACATCGACGTCTCTGCGGGCCAGATGTCGTGGGGCCAGGACGCCGTCAACGGTCAAGTGGCGGTTTGGCCCATGGACAGCAACAAGGGCGGAACGCTGACGATCCGCCTCAGGCAGGTGGGTGCGACCTGCTACCACGGCCCCATCTGGCTCAGGCACGGCGGCACTGGCGAGACCGTGCAAATAACGGGACCTTTCTCGGGAACCTGTCCTGGGAACGGCAAGGTCTTCTTCACTTGGTCCGGGTCCTTTGACATCCCTCTGGCTCCGTACGGCCCTGCCGCCGACAACGTTATCCAGGGCAACCACGTGGGGACGGACCCAGCCGGCGAGTACGCCATCCCCAACGCTGCTGGCGTCGGCGTTGTTGGCAGTTCCAGAGAGACCGTTGTCGGCGGGCCTAACGAGGGCGACCGCAACGTGATCAGTGGCAATCAGATGGCCGGTGTCTTCATCGACGGTCGCTCCGAGAACGACATCATCCAGGGCAACTCCATCGGCGTCGACGAAAGCGGGACGATAGCCCTGCCCAACGGCGGCGTCGACGGCGGAGTCGGCGTGGTTTTGGGGCTCGGCTTCGACAACACAGGGGCTGTGGGGACTGTCGTCGAACGCAACGTCATCAGCGGGAACTACGGCCCTGGTTTGGTGCTGGCGTTCGACGTAGCCGGTGTCTCAGTCACCGGCAACAGCATTGGCACGGATTCATCGGGCGGCGTAGCCCTCCCCAACTACGGCGACGGCATCGCCTTGTACCCCCAGGCCCAGGACAACGCTATCGGCGGCACCGCTGTCGGCGAGGCCAACGCAATCGCCCACAACTTCGGCGCCGGCGTCCTCGTTTATGGTGCGACCACCATCCGCAACACCATTCGCGGCAACTCCATCCACTCCAACTGGGGCCTTGGCATCGACAACGTCGACGGCGGCAACACCGAGCTCACACCGCCAACCATCACCGGTATCAGTCCCGCCGTCTGCGGCGTCGCCTGCGCTGACTGCATGGTGGACCTCTACTCTGACGAAGACGGCGAGGGCGCCACCTGGGAAGGGTCCGTCCAGGCAGGGCCGACCGGTGACTTCTGCTTCCCGCCGTCTATCACGCCGACGGGGCCCTACGTCACAACGACGGCCACGGACGGGGACGGCAACACGTCCGAGTTCTCAGGTGGGGACGGCGATGGCGACGGCTGTGCTGACATCGAGGAGACTGCGCCCAACTCGCCGCCAAAGCCGGGCCAGGACCCGCCGGGCTACGACCCGCTGGCGTGGTGGGACTTCTTCGACGTGCCGGTGCCCGCCTACCCTGACATGACCCCCAACGGGCCGAAGGACAAGGCCGTGGCCATGGACGACGTGCTGGCCGTCCTGTTCTACGTGGGTACCTTCGCCGGCGATGGCGGCAGCCCCAACCCGAACGGCGTGGCGTGGGATAGCGTCAAGGGCTCCTGTGACTTTGACGCAGACACGGTCCCCGACCCGGAGGGCTTCTGCTACGACCGCTCCCCCAGTTCGGCGCTCAACCCGCCCTGGGACGCCGGTCCGCCCGATGGAGCGGTCGCGATGGACGACGTGCTTGCCGTGCTGGCCCAGGTAGGGCTGGATTGCAGCGGTCCGCCGCCGTGGGAAGTGTGAGGACCCTTCGTTCTCGCAGCTCCGCTTGTCGGGCGCGACTCGCGGCGAGATGAACCTTGTAGGGGCCGACCTCCCGTCGGCCGTGGGCGGGGTGGTGAGGGGCGCAGCGTGCTACGCCCCCTACGGCACCGCACGGCTGGCGTGTCGGAACCACGGGGGGCGTTCCCTGTTTCGAGTTGCCCTCTCCATGGCCATCAGCTCTGTACGATGCCTGGGAACGCGTGGATGCGGCCTTTGCCAGAGGCGGGCCCGCCCAGACGGGCGGCGGCCTGGCCGCCTTCGGCGAGGAAGGCTCGTCCTCACGACTTGAGAGAATAGAGAATCCCCTGGGACCTCCGTCGCGTTGAAAGACGAATCGCCCCTCTGCTATCATCCCTCTTGATTCCGGGGCCGACAATAGCGGTGGGTGGCGGAGGTCTTGTCTTGTGAGAATGGAGAACGCGGAGGGGCCATGAGCAGCCGGCTTATCGGGTTTGTGCTAGCGGTGGTGGTAGTGCTGGTGCTGGCCATTGGCGCCATCTCCGCGGTGGTCATTGTTCGCGGAGGTGGTGGAGAGGGGGAGGAACAGCGGGCCCAACCCACTGAGGGGGCCGCTGGCGAGGGCGACGAAAACGAGGGCAAGGACAGGGGTGGAACGGCGGGCGAGCTCCGCCTCCCCGGTGCTGACCCCATCACCCTCGACCCCGCTCTGGCCGTTGACGCCGAGTCGGCCACCTACATCGTGGAGATATTCGGCGGCCTCGTCACCATCGACCTCGGCCTCAACATTGTGCCCGACATCGCCAAAGAGCTGCCGACGCGCGAGAACGGCGGCATCGTGGACAACCTCGACGGCACGGTGACCTACACCTTCCACCTGCGCGACAACGTTGTCTTCCACAACACCAACCGCCTGGTCACAGCCAGCGACTTCAAGTACTCCCTGGAGCGGGCCCTTGACCCCAGCACGGCGTCGCCGGTGGCCGAGGCCTACTTGGGGGACATCGTCGGGGCCAGGGACATGGCCCGGGGCCGGGCCGAAGAGGTGCGGGGCATCGAAGTGGTGGATGACTTCACACTGAAGATCACTATTGACGCCCCCAAGCCCTACTTCCTGGCCAAGCTCACCTACCCGACGGCCTTCATCGTCGACCGGAAGCAGGTGGAGTCTGACCCGCGCAACTGGACACGGAAACCCAACGGCACCGGGCCCTTCAAGATGGGCGAGTGGAGCCTGGGCGAACGCATCGTCCTGGAGGCCAACGACCGATACCACCTTGGGCCGCCGTCACTGGAAACGGTCACCTACCTCCTGGCCGGAGGCTCCGTGCTCACAATGTACGAGACCGGCGACATCGACGTCGCCGGCGTGGGAATAAACGATATCGACCGCGTGGCCGATCCCACCTCAGATCTGAACGCGGAGTACCTGACGGGCGACGATCTGTCCATCTCCTACATCGGCTTCAACACTCAGGTGGAGCCGTTTGACGACCCCAAGGTGCGCCAGGCCTTCGCCCATGCCATCGACCGCGAGAAGATCGCGCAGGTCGTTCTCAAGGACATGCTCCCGGTCGCCCAGGGCATCATGATGCCGGGCCTGCCAGGCTATAACCCCGAGAGCGAAGCCCTGGCCTTTGACCCCGAGCTGGCCCGCCGGCTCCTGGCGGAGTCCAAGTACGGCGGTCCCGATAGGCTGCCCACGGTAACGCTCACCGAGGTGGGCGGCGGCGCCGTCGTAGGCTTTGACACGCAGGCCATGGTGGAGATGTGGAAGGAGAACCTGGGGGTCGAGGTGGAGCTCGAGCAGACGGAGGCGGCCACCTTCTTCGAGGACCTGGACGCCGGGCGTCTCCACATGTTCCTGGCGGCCTGGATCATGGACTACCCCGACCCTGAGGGCATTGTGGACATCAAGTTCCACAGCAAGAGCCGGCTCAACGACCCCCGCTACGGCAACCCGGAGCTGGACGCCCTGCTGGAGGAGGCGCGGACTGAGCAGGATGTGAACCGGCGCATGTCTCTTTACCAGCAGGCGGAGAAGATCATCGTCGAAGAGGCTGTGTGGGTGCCGCTCTACTATGGTCGGGACCACGTCCTGGTGAAGCCCTACGTGAAGGGCTTTCAGTCCCCGCCCATGGTGATCCCGCGCCTGCGCTACATCACCATCGAGCGGTAGGCAGGGACTCACCCCTAAGGTGGCCGCACGCTCATGCAAGGAATACTTCCCTACGTCCTACGGCGCCTTCTCTGGGCGCCGTTGATCCTTTTCGCCGTCTCCTTCATCACGTTCACGGTCGCCCGTTTCGGCCCCGGCGACCCTATTAGCGTGGCCATGGGCCAGTTCCGAGACCCCGAGGCACTGGCTCGCGTCCGGCACGAGAAGGGCCTGGACAAGCCCCTCCTCGAGCAGTACCGAATCTACATGTGGGGGGTCCTGCACGGCGACCTGGGGGAGAGCTTTCGCTTTCGGGACCGCCCCGTGTCCGACATCATCTTTCCCAAGATGTGGGTCTCTGCCCAGTTGGGGCTAGTGGCTCTCATCATCACCTTCGGCATAGGGATACCGGTGGGGGTTCTGGCTGCCCTCAGGCAGGGCACCTGGGTGGATCCGGCGTCCATCAGCACCTTCCTCTTCTTCCAGTCGGTACCGGTGCTGGTGACGGTGCCGGTGATGCTCCTGGTCTTCGTCGTCAAACTAGGCTGGCTTCCCACGGGCGGCTGGGACGGCATCTTCAGCAAGCACATCGTCATACCGGCGCTGGCGCTTTCGATGCCCGGCATCGCCGGGGTGGCGCGCCTTATGCGGGCCACCACCCTGGACGTCCTGAAGGAAGACTACGTGCGCACGGCGCGGGCCAAGGGCCTGCGAGAGTTCACCGTGGTCAGCCGGCACGTGGCCCGCAACGCCCTCCTGCCGATGACCACCATTATCGGCATCTCCCTGGTCACCCTCCTGGAGGGGGCCTTCTTCACGGAGACGCTCCTGGGCATACCGGGCATCGGGCGTCTGGCCTTCGACTCCGTCACCAGCCGCGACTACGACATCATACTGGGGCTGACCCTGGTCCTGGCGACGGCGTTCATCACGGCCAACATCGTCATCGACATTGCCTACACCTTCATCGACCCGCGGGTGCGCTACGGGCGAAGTGCGGCAGCCTGACATGGCGGAAGCGGACGCGACGGCCGGGACTCTGGGTGAGGAGACGCTGGGTGCCAGGCATAGCCCCCTGGGGCTGGCCTTCCGGCGTCTGCTCCGGAAGAGGATCGCGGTGCTGGCGCTGACCTTCATCGCCGTCTTCTACTTCTGCGGCCTCTTCGCCCCCGTGGTGGCCCCGCGCAGCTACACCAAGCAGGACCTGGACAATGTTTTCCAGGGCCCCAGTCTGGCTCACCCCCTGGGCACCGACGGGCTGGGCCGCGACATGCTGAGCCGTGTCATCTGGGCCTCGCGCACCACCGTCATAGTGACGGTGGCCACACTCGTGACGGGTGGCCTCGTGCTCTCGGTCTCGCTGGGGCTGCTGGCGGGGTATCTGGGTGGCAAGGTGGACACCGTCATCATGCGCGTGGGCGACGTCTTCTTCGCCCTCCCCGGCCTGCCGATGCTCATTCTGATCAATGCCACCCTCAAGCCGCGGGTGGTGGATCAGCCATGGATCAAGAACCTGGAGGACTGGCTGCGGGTGGACGGCCTACCGGACTACATCCTCATCTTTGGCGCCCTCTCCCTCTTCGCCTGGGTAGGTGGGGCCCGCGTCATTCGTTCCCAGATCCTGGCCCTGCGGGAGACGGAATACGTCGTGGCGGCGCGCGCCATGGGCGGCTCGGTCTGGAGAGTCGTCTTTCGGCACCTGCTGCCCAACGTGAGCAACATCATCATCGTCGGCCTCTCCGCCAGCCTGGGCGCAATCGTCGGCACCGAGATCGCCCTGACCTGGTTCGGGGTTGGCATACAGCCGCCGACGCCCAGCTTCGGGGCCATGCTGTTCGAAGGCGGATCCATCCGCACTCTCCAGGCTCACCCGCACCTGCTGCTCATCCCCGGCTCCGTAGTGGCTGCGCTCATCTTCGCCTTCAACCTCCTCGGCGATGCCCTCACCGACGTACTGACGCCCCGGGCCCGGTGAGGGATGCCGGCCGGCGCCTATCGCGCTGCATAGGCCTCGTGTATAATTCAGCATTGGAGGCACACGGAAGGACCGTGAGGGTTTCCGTCCAGAAGATTCCCGATAGCCAAGTCGTCCTGGAGATTGAGGTCGAGTCCGAGAGGGTGGAGAAGGCCCTCGACCGCGCCTATCGCCGGCTGGTGACCAGGACGCGGGTGCCGGGGTTCCGCCCCGGCAAGGCGCCCCGCGCCATGCTGGAGCGCTACCTGGGTCGCGACGGCCTACTGCGCGAGGCCCTGGACCGCCTGGTGCCCGAGGTCTATCAAGAGGCGGCTCAGCAGGAGGAATTGGAGCCCATCGACTTGCCGGAGCTGGAGGTGGTGACCACGGAGCCTCTGGTGGTGAAGGCCACCGTCCCCGTGCGCCCCACCGTCGACCTGAGCGACTACCGCCAGGCGCGCGTGCCCCAGGAGCCTGTGGAGGTCCCCCCGGAGCGGGTGGAGCAGGCGCTAGAGGACCTACGCCGCCGCTACGCCGTGCTGGAGCCCGTCCAGCGGCCCGTGCAGTGGGGTGACGTCGTCCGGGCCGACATCACCGGCACTGTCGATGACAGCACTATGGTCGAGGAGAAGGACGTGGAGTTCCGGCTCCGCGAAGGCCAGACGGTGTCCCTTCCCGGTTTCGCCGAGCGACTGCTCGGGCTTGGCAAGGGTGTGGAGACGGACGTGGAGGTTGCTGTCCCGGCTGATTCCGCCGACCCGAGGGTGGCTGGCAAGACGGTGCGCTACCGTGTTCTCATCCACGAGGTCAAGGAAGAGAAGCTTCCCGCCCTGGACGCTGACTTCGCGCGCCAAGTCGGCGAAGGCTTCGGCTCCCTCCCCGCTCTCCGCGAGCGCATCGAGTCCGACATCCGCCGGGCCGAGGAGGAGGCGGCTCTTCACCGTTATCACGACCAGGTCCTTACCGCTCTGGAGGAGAGGGCTACGCTTGAGTTCCCACCGATCCTTGTCGAGCGTGAGGTGGAGCGCCTGCTGCGCGACGAGCGGATGGCCCAAGGCGGTGGGCCTGGGCGTCCCGCCGGCGGGCGCGACGTGGAGCGGTACCTGCGGGCGGGACGCAAGTCTGAGGAGGAGCTGCGGCAGGAGATGAGGCCCCTGGCGGTGGAGAGGGTGAGACGCTCCCTCATATTGACTCAGGTGGCGGAAGCCGAAAATATAGATGTGAGCGATGCTGATGTCGACGAGGAGGTAGAGAGGCTAGCCTCGTCGGTGGGTCCCCAGGCAGAGGAGGTGCGCCGTCTCTTCGCCGGTGCCGATGGCCGCGATGCCCTCAGGCGCCGGCTTCTCACCCGTCGGACCCTGGATCGTCTCGTGAGTATTGTCTCGGGTGAGATCGCCCCGGATGCCGAGGGGCAGGAGGAGGCCGTTGCTGCTCAGGAGGGGGAAGAAGAGGCCTCCTGAGGTCGTGGCCCGCAAGGGGCAGGCGCGACACGATATGCCGGGTGGCGATTGGCGTTTGTAGTAAGGGAGCAGAGTCCGGAGGAGCGAGCCCCATGGATCTGAGGCCTCAAGACATTGTTCCAATGGTCGTCGAGACAGGCGCCCGCGGCGAGCGCGCTTTCGATATCTATTCTTTGCTTCTCCGGGAGCGCATCATATTCCTGGGTACGCCCATCGATGACCAGGTAGCGAACCTGATCATCGCCCAGCTCCTCTATCTGGAGCGGGAGGACCCCGAGAAAGACATCAACATGTATGTCCACTCGCCGGGAGGCGTGGTCCCAGCCGGGCTGGCTATCTACGACACCATGCAGTTGGTGCGGCCGGAAATAGCCACCTACTGTGTGGGCATGACGGCTAGCTTTGCCACCGTGATCCTGTCTGCGGGGTCGCCGGGCAAGCGGTTCGCCATGCCCAGCGCCACCGTCCACATGCACCAGGCGAGGGGCGGCGTCACCGGCCAGGCGGCGGACATCGCCATCGCCGCCAAGGAGATCCTGCGCGAGCAGGAGATCATCCGTGACATCCTGGCCAAGCATACCGGCCAGGCACCGGACCGCATCGCCCGCGACAGCGATCGCGACTTCTACATGGATGCCCAGCAGGCCAAGGAGTACGGCATCATTGACGAGATCCTGTCCAAGCCCGGACAATAGGCCCGCCGACGGTGCCGGGGAGAGACGGCCGAGAGGGTAGCTAGAGATGGCCAACAGTCGCAGCAGCCGCGTCCTCTATCACTGCTCCTTTTGCGGCAAGAACCAAGATCAGGTCAAGCGGCTCATCGCCGGGCCTGGCGCGGTCTATATCTGCGACGAGTGCGTCGAGCTCTGCCGGGAGATCATCGACGAGGAGGCGGCGGGCCCCGCCAAGCCCAAAGTCGGATCGCAGCGAGTCCCGCCCCCTAAGGTCATCTATGAGCAGCTAGGTGACTATGTCATAGGCCAGGAGCAGGCCAAGAAGGTACTCTCCGTTGCCGTCTACAACCACTACAAGCGCATTTCCGCTGGCAGCCAGTCCGGCGACGTGGAGCTGGAGAAGAGCAACATCCTCCTTCTGGGGCCCACCGGCTGCGGCAAGACTCTCCTGGCCCGCACCCTGGCGCGCATTCTGGACGTCCCGTTCACCATCGCCGATGCCACAGCTCTCACGGAAGCTGGCTATGTTGGCGAGGACGTAGAGAATATCCTCCTCCACCTGATCCAGGTCGCTGACTTTGACATCTCGCGCTCCGAGCGCGGAATCGTCTACATCGATGAAATCGACAAGATAGCCCGCAAGGGGGATAACCCTTCCATCACCCGCGATGTGTCCGGCGAGGGCGTGCAGCAGGCCCTCCTCAAGATCGTTGAGGGCACGGTGGCCAATGTGCCGCCTCAGGGGGGGCGCAAGCACCCCCACCAGGACTTCATCCAGATCAACACCTCCAACATCCTCTTCATCTGCGGCGGCGCCTTCGAGGGCCTGGACAAGGTCGTCGACCGGCGCCTGGGCAAGAGCCGCAGGTCCCTGGGGTTCCGGGCTGACTTCGCCAACAAGACGGGACAGGATCTGGTGGACGAGCTTCTTAAGCACGTCACCCACGACGATCTCCTTCAGTACGGCCTGATCCCCGAGTTCGTGGGGCGGATGCCGCTCGTGGTGAGCCTGGATTCGCTCCAGAAGGACGACCTCGTGCGCATCCTCACCGAGCCCAAGAACGCGCTCATGAAGCAGTTCCAGCGCTTCTTCGCCCTGGACAGCGTGGAGTTGGTCATCACCCCGGAGGCCCTGGAGTCCTGCGCCGAGGAGGCCATCCGCCACAGGACCGGCGCCCGCGGCCTGCGCACGGTACTAGAGGATACCCTTCTGGACGTGATGTATGAGATCCCATCGCGGGGCGACGTCAAGAAGTGCGTGGTCAGCGCTGATACCATCCTGGGACGGGCCCGGCCCATCATGCTGACGCGCTCTGGCCGGGCGGTAGGGGGCAAGGACGAGGAGGAGATCAGGGACGAATCGGCCTGACAAGCGGGCGCGCCCCCCGGCAGGCGGGGCGTGCGCGCAGGTTGCGACGAGCAGGGCCCCGATCAGGGGCCTTTCCTCTTTGCTCGCAGGCCGGCCTGTTACTCGCGGAACACGACGAGAATGGCCAGGGAGGCCCCCACCCAGAGGAGAATGTCCAGGAGGAGGGGCCAGTCTTTGAGCAGCACGTCCTCCGGGCTGCCACCCTGGTTCTTAGTGTGGACCAGGAACAGGTAACGGAATATCCCGTAGAGGACGAAGGGGATGGTCAGCATCATGGAGTGGTTCCCGGGTAGGTCGTCGGCGGTGAACGTGTAGAGGCCGTAGGCGATGAGTGTGGAGGCCGTTACCGTGGCAGCGAGTTGGTTCAACAGGTCGGGGGTGTACTCCTCCAGGGTGGCCCGGTGCTGGTTGGCCTGCTGGTCCAGGAGCAACAGCTCGGCGCGGCGCTTGTTGATGGCCAGAAAGAGCGCCCCCAGGGCCGTCACTACGTAGAGCCAGGGGGAGATGGGCACGTCGATGACGAGGGCGCCGCTCATGGCCCGCAGGACGAAGCCGGCGGCAATGGTCATGATGTCCAGCAGCACCGTGTGCTTGAGGTAGAAGGAGTAGGCCAGCATGAGCGCGATGTAGCCGGCAACGACCCCGCCGGCCCGCAGGTCGAGGGCGAACATGCCGCCCATTCCTATCAGAGAGAGAATGGAGGCCCAGCCCAGGGCGGCCGTCGGCGAGAACTTACCCGCGGCGACGGGCCGGCGTCTCTTGGTGGGGTGCACGCGGTCCGTCTCGCGGTCGCGGACATCGTTGACCAGGTAGTCGGCGCTGGATACAAGGCAGAAGAGGGCGAACGCGAGGCTTGTCTTGCCGAGCAGCGGCAGCCAGGTGTCCATCTCGCGGGGGTGCCAGGCGCCGCCAACGGAGAAGATGAAGGCAATGTAGACGATGAGGTTCTTCGTCCACTGACGTGGTCGCATGGACACAAGAAGGGAGCGCAGGTGGGCGACGCCAACGCCGGCAGGCAGGCGGAGGGGCGCCGTCTCGGGGGACGCCCCCACGGGGGCAGGGGCGCCAGAGGAGAGCCGCCGTTGGTTCGTCATCGTTGCTCCGATGATACGGGCCGCCCCCGAGCCCGTCAACCGGGCCGCCCACGACGGTAGTGTCACGCTTTGTGTGTAGATTCAGGCAGGGGCCGACCCTCCCAGCGTCCGTTCTGCCGCCGTTGCGCCCGCTGGAGCGCAAGGGTATGATGGCGCCGCCACTCACATCAGGCCGTCGGCGGGCGAGCCGAGCCTGAGTTCCCGGAGGACACCCTTGAAGATCACAGACCTGCGCGTTCGCGCCTTCGACTTCAGCCACGAGCCGGCCTTCGACCCCACCTGGCAGCCGGCCGCTACGAGTACCCACCGCATTACCATCGTGGAGATCGATACAGACGAGGGTATCACGGGCATTGGCTCCGGCGGCGTGCTGATGTCTCAGCTGAGCGCGGCCCGGCTCTTCCTGGTGGGCCAGGACCCCCTGGCTGTCGAGCGCCTCTTCCCCACCATCCGCAACGTCGCCTACTTCCTTGGCCGGCCTTGGGCCATCGAGGTAGCGCTCTGGGACATCGTCGGCAAGGCCTCAGGGCAGCCGCTTTACCGGCTGCTGGGCGGCGCCCGCGACCGGCTGCGCGCCTACGCCTCCACCGGCGAGCTGCGGCCTGCTGACCGTCGCGTCGGCGACGTGCAGCGCCTAAAGCAGGAAGGCTTCTCTGCTGTCAAGCTCCGGTTCCACAGCCCCCGCCCGAAGGATGACCTGCCCACCCTGGCCGCCGTGCGCCGGGCCGTCGGCGACGGAATGGAGATCATGGTCGACGCCAACCAGGCCTGGACCTACCCTGGGGACGTCGCCGAGCACCGATGGGACCTGCGAACGGCCGTCTACATGGCGCGGGCCATGGAGGAGCACGGGGTCTACTGGCTGGAGGAGCCCCTCTACGCCTACGCCTACGACGAGCTGGCGAGCCTGCGCCGACAGGTGAACCTCCGCATCGCCGGCGGCGAGCTGAACCGCGGCCTAGAGGAGTTCCAGGTCTACATGGAGAAGGGCTGCTTCGACGTCTACCAGCCAGACTCCACCTTCGCGGGTGGTATCACCACCGCCCGCAAGGTCGCGGCCATGGCCGAGGCCCGGGGCCTCACGTTCAGCCCCCATACCTGGACGAACGGCATCGGCCTCATCGCCAACGCCCACCTGGCAGCCGCCGTCCCCAACTGCCCCTTCATCGAGTTCCCTTACGACCCGCCGGCCTGGACGCCGGAGGCGCGCGACTTTCTCCTGACGGAGCCGATCCGCGTCGATGGGGAGGGCTACCTGCGCCTGCCCGACAAGCCCGGCCTGGGCATCGAGCTGGACGCGGAGAAGATGAAGAAGTACGAGGCAGAGGTCTAGAACAAGCAACCAGCAACAAGGAACAAGGCCCGGCCCCCCTTGTTGCTTGCTGCCTGTTGCTTTTTGCTGGCGTAGGGGAGGAGCCTGTGAGATGCCAGACACACTGGTCCTTCGCAACGCAACCCTCATCGACGGCAGCGGCGCCGACCCTCAGCCCGGCATGGCCGTCGTCGTGCGCGAGGGGCTCATCGAGCGGGTAGCGCCGTCGCGGCAGCTGCGCACTCCCCGTGGGGCGCAGGTCGTCGATCTGGTGGGTCGAACCCTCATGCCAGGCCTCATTGACGCCCACGTGCACCTGGGCATCACCGAGACCTCCTGGGAGCACGTTCTTCGTGAGCCCGCCGCTGTGTACGCCCTGAAGGTGAGTCGCGTCATTGAAGATACGCTGGACGCCGGCTTCACCACTGTCCGGGACGCTGGCCTCGTCGATGGCGGCTTTGCGCAGGCGGTGGAGCAGGGCTACCTGCGGGGCCCGCGCATCCTGCCCAGCGGCGCCCCCATCTCCCAGACCGGTGGCCACGGCGACTGGCGGGCCCGCTATCAGGACCACTGGCCGGAGCCCGTGCCCGGCTTGGTGGCGCCGCCCGCCCTCTGCGACGGGGTCGAGGAGGTGCGCCGTGCGGCCCGCCAGCAGTTGCGGCGGGGGGCGACGCAGGTGAAGGTGATGGCCTCCGGCGGCGCCATGTCCCCCAGCGATGACATCGACACCACGCAGCTAACCGTGGAGGAACTGGCGGCCGCCGCCTATGAGGCGAAAGCCGCCGGCCGCTACGCCATGGCTCACACCTATAGCCCCGGGAGCATCCGCAACGCGGTGGAGGCGGGCGTCGTCTCCGTCGAGCACGGCAATTTCCTGGATGAGGAGACGGCCGCCCTCATGAAAGCCCGGGAAGCCTACCTGGTGCCGACGCTCGCCACGTATGAGCTTATCGACCGCTTCGGGGAGCAGTACGGTGTTCCCGCCTTCAGCTTGCAGAAGATCCGGCAGGCGAAGGCCCGCGGCGCGGAGAGCGTGCGGATAGCGGCAGCGGCAGGGGTGAAGATCGGCTCGGGCTCGGACCTGCTAGGCCCCATGCAGCCCTTCAAGACCCTTGAGCTCTCGCTGAAAGCGGGCATCATGGGCCCCATGGCGGCCCTGGTCAGCGCCACGCGCACCAACGCCGAGCTCCTCCGTCTTGCCGACCGCACTGGGACCATCGAGGAGGGGAAGTGGGCCGACCTCATCGTGGTGGAGGGCAACCCCGTCGAGAATATCGATGTGCTGCGGGAGGCTGGAAACGTGCGCCTCGTCCTCAAGCGGGGTGAGATCCTGAAGAACATGATGCCCTGACCGGGCGGAGGCCCGCAGCTTTAGGCAACAAGGGAGCAAGAGGGTTGGGGGGCCTGGTTTCTTGTTGCCTGTTCCTTTCAGGCGGGCCAGCTTCTTCTCGAGCGAGGGGTCGTCACCCGGCCGGCTAGCGCAGGCTGACGGCGCGGTAGCGGCCGGCCCGTAGCTCCTGCAGCAGGTCCTCCATCGAGTGGATGGGGTCTTGGAACTCCGTGGCGCAGGTGCCCATCTCCGTGGTTGCGTGGGCGTCGCTGCCGCCGATGCCGGGGAGCCGGAAGGCCGTCGCCATCCGCTGGGCGGCCTCGTTGGCGAGCGCCCCCTCGCTGCCGTTATGCACCTCCAGTGAGTCGAGGCTGTGCCGGACTGTCTCCAGGTGCCTGGACTGCGACGAACGGGTCGGGTGAGAGAAGTAGAGGAGGGCATCCTCCTCGTCAGCGCGGCGGCGGAGGACGCTCAGCGTAGCCAGCTCAGGGCCGTAGGCGCTGAGGCCGTACACGAGGACGTGGCCCACCTCGGTGGACACTTCCACTCCTGTCAGCAGCAGGAAGTCCAGCTCAGAGGCCAGCCGGCGCAGGTCGGCGGCGGGCCAGAGGGCGTCGTGCTCCGTGATGCAGACGCCGTCCAAGCCGGCGGCGCGGGCGGCGTTCACCAGGGCCTCGGGCGTGAGGGCGCTGCACGAGGAGTACACGCGCGTGTGGCAATGAAGGTCTATCAGCATGGAACAGGCAACCAGGAACAAGCAACAGGGGACAGGGGCGGGGTGGAACCTTGTCGCCTGCTGCTTGCTCCTTGCTCTACGCGAAGCCGCGGCGGGCGCCCGACGCCATGGCCAGTGGACCCACCGGCCAGTTGAAGCCGTAGACCATGGCCTTGTTGATGTCGTCCTCGGTGGCGATGCCCTGCTCCAGCACCTTGCGCGCCTCGGCCACGGCGGCATAGTAGATGCGGTTGGCGATGAAGCCATACTCGCCGGGGGCGTCCTTGACCCGTACCGAGACCTTCCCTGCCTTCTCGCAGACACCCTCCAGAGCCTTGACGGCGTCCTCGGAGGTCTCCGGGGCGTGGATCAGCTCAACCAGGCGCATGATGTTGGCTGGGCTGAACCAGTGCATGCCTAGGAAGAGGTCCTTGCGAGCCACCGCCTTGTTCAGTTCTCCGATGGCGAAGCCTGAGGTGTTGGTGGCGAAGATGGCGCCCGGCTTCACCAGGGAGTCCAGCTCTGCCCACACTGTCCTCTTGAGCTCCAGGTTCTCTGGGACGGCCTCGATGAGGAGGTCTACGTCGCGCAGGTTTACCATCTTGGTCGTGTAGGAGAGGTTGGCGACGGCGGCGTCCATCTGCTCCTGAGTGACCTTGCCCCGTTCGACTCCGCCTTTGAGGCCGAAGCGTCCGTCGACGATGCTGCTCCGTGTCTTCTCCAGGAGCTCATCCGTGAGGTCACGGATGATGACCTTGTAGCCGGCCAGGGCCAGGGTCTGACCGATGCCCCCGCCCATGACGCCGCCCCCCATCATGCCGATAGTCTTGACGTCTTCTGCTTTCATGCCTCTCCCCTCTTAAGGCTATTCCGCCGCCCTGCACTCGGCGAGCCGCGCCCGGTGGCAACAGCTTCCCGCCCTCCTGCCATTCTCCGCACTACGTGCATAGTCGCCGCACGGTCTCGAAGAGGATCTGCGTGCCCAGGCGCAGGTTCTCGACGGAGATGTGCTCGTTGTGGCCGTGGATGCTGGCCACGTCCGAAGGCTCCAGCATCACCGGCATGAGGCCATAGGCAACCACGCCCCGCCGCCGGAAGATCCGCGAGTCCGTGAAGCCAGACGCGATGTGTGGCAGCACCAGGGCTTCCGGTATCGTCTCCTGTATCACCTGCTTGGCGATGTCAAACAGCTCCGTCTCGACAGGCGAGGGGACGGTCTCGGAGCGATAGACCTCCTCAATCTCGACCTGGGAGTCGTTGATGACGCTTCTGAGTTCATCGACGAAATCTTGCGCGGACCAGCCCGGCAGCAGCCGGCAATCCAGCGTCGCTTCGCTCACCGCCGGGATGACGTTGTGCTTGTAGCCAGCGTTGCACGTGGTCACGCTGACAGTGTTGCTCAGCACGGCCCGCACGAGGGGGGTTGACTCTGCTATCTGGGCCAAGGCGCTCTCCGCGGGTATCTCCGGCAGAACTCCGCCTTCGTGCAGTCCGCGCAGGTACAGCTCCATCTCAGGGAGCACCGTGATGGGATGATGCCAGGCCTGCACGCGGTACAGGGCGCGCACCAGGCGCTCCAGAGAGTTGTCATCGCGGGGGACCGAGCCGTGGCCGGGCGAGCCCTGAGCCCGCAGCTTGAGCCAGAGGGGCCCCTTCTCGCTGACGGCGCAGTTGAATATGGGTTTGCGCACGCCCAGCAGCTCGGTGATGCCTCCCCCGCCCTCGTTCAGGACGTACTCGGCGTCCATGACCTCCGGATGATGGCGGTCCATCCAATCGACGCCGACTTCGCCCCCCACTTCCTCGTCGGCCAGGGCCAGGAAGACCACGTCTCGCTTCAGGGGAACGCGGTGGCGCTTGAGGATGAGGATAGTCATGAGCTCCATGACGCCCATGCCCTTCATGTCCAGGGCGCCTCGGCCCCAGATGACGCCGTCGCGGACCGTGCCGGCGAAGGGAGGCTCCTGCCAGAAGGATGGCTCGGCGGGCACCACATCGGTGTGGTTGAGGAGGATGAGGGGTCTCTTGCTGCCGTCGCCCGGCAGGCGGGTCGAGAGGTTGGCGCGGCCCGGCGCCGCCTGGTAGAGACGGGCCTCCAGCCCCTCGCGGCGGAGGATGTCGGCCAGGAAGAGGGCCGCCGCTTCCTCGTTGCCGGGCGGGTTGCTGGTGTCGATGGCGATGTAGCGAGAAAGGAGGGCTGTCGCCTCTTCTGTGACCTCCTCCCAGTCGATGGTGGGCTGGCCTTTGGCCATGAGCGTCCCCTTCTAGACTCGGAGAGCCGCAAGTTGAACGGCGTGATCCCAGTCGTGCTCGATGACTTGCTCGATGGCAAAGCGCAGGGGCATGCTGCCAATGCGGGGATCGGAGATAGTGCGGGCGAAATCGTCCGGGCGGAGGCCCTTGACGGCCGCCACCAGGCCGCCGTGAGAGGCGTCCAGGGAGCGCAGGGCCTCGCGCCGGCTGGGAAAGGGAGCCGGCTCGCCGAGGGCGGTGCCAGCCAGGCGAGAACTCTCCAGGGCTACCCGTCGGTGCACCTGCCCGAGTTCCAGGCGTCCCTCGGGTGCTGCTACCAGCTCTCGCAGTACCAGTGTCCAGTAGTACTCGACGAAGACCACGTGGCGCAGGATGCGCGCGGCGCACCACTCGTCGGGTGGCTCCGTGTTGAAAGCGGCATCCGGTACCTTCTGGAGCGCCGACAGAAGGGCCTGGCGACTGCGGGAGGCCCGGAAGAGGATCTCCTGCACTTCCAGGCGTGTCGTGTCCTGCGACGGTATTGTCGGCATGCGGCTGAGAGAGTGACGGACTTCCTGTCTGGCTAGGAGGTCTCCCCTGGCGGTATTGTAACCCACGCTTGCTGCCCACGGTAGGCCGGCGCTGGCAGCAGCCGGTTCGCTGCCGAGGGCAAGCGTGCGCGTCTCCTTGGCTCTCGCCTTCAGCGTCCGGTGAAGCGGGGCTCCCGCTTCTCCAGGAAGGCCTTGACGCCCTCCTCCCGGTCCTCGATGTTCTGCCATCGGTGGAAGAGCATGTCGCGCAGGGCGTCGTCGATCTGCATGTCATACTCGCCGTAGACCTGGAGCTTGAGGAGGCCGTAGGCCTTGGTAGGCCCGCTCGCCAGCCGATCGGCGAGCTCGTGGGTGGCGGCCTCCAGCTCCTCGTCGGGCACCACCCGGTGCACGAGGCCGACGCGTAACGCCTCTTCGGCTTCGACGAAGCGGCCCAGCATCAGCATCTCCATCGCCCGCGAGAGGCCGACCACCCGTGGGAGGAGGTAGGTACTGCCCGTGGTGACATGCATGCCGCGGAGGATACGCGGCTCGCCGAAGCGGGCGCCCTGCGCCGCGATCCGCAGGTCGCAGCTCATGGCTATGTCCTGGCCCATGCCCAGGCAGACGCCGTGAATGGAGGCGACGACGGGCTTGGGCAGCGAGCGCAGGGTCTTGATGACCTTGTGCTGGTACTCAGTCACTGGTGAGGAGCCGGGCGGGACGGAGCGCGGGAAGTCCCCCATGCCGCTCAGGTCGTCGCCGGCGCAAAAGGCGCGCCCGGCGCCGCGGATGACCACGACGCGTATGGCCTCGTCGAAGGCGGCCGTGTTGGCGGCCTCCAGGATGCCCTCCAGCATGCGGTTCGTCAGGGCGTTGAGCTTCTCGGGCCGGTTGAGGGTGACGGTGGCGACGGCGTCGCGCTGCTGGAAGAGGATGCCTTCCTGGGTCATGACGCTGGCTCCTTCCCGAGAGATTGTGGCCTGGGAGCGACAGTGGTCCTGCGGCTGCCTGCATCATAGCGTCCCGCGCCGGTGGAAGGGAACAAGCGCCAAGGCAGGGTGCCAAGGGGCGGCGGCCAGGCGCCTCGCCGTGCTATGCTGGGGCCGGAAGCTTGACTGTGGGAGGAGTCCGATGCCCGGACCCCTGGAAGGCGTGCGCATCCTGGACCTGACCTGGGTGCTGGCGGGACCCTTCGCCAGCATGGTCCTCTGCGACCTGGGCGCCGACGTCATCAAGGTGGAGCGGCCACCGATCGGCGATGTCGCCCGTATGACCGCCCCCATCGTCAACGGCGAGAGCTGCTACTTCCTGAGCGTCAACCGGGGTAAGCGCAGCATCGCCATCGACCTCAAGAACGAGGCTGGCCGTGACCTGTTCCTACGCCTGGTGGAGCGGGTGGACGTGGTGATGGAGAACTTCACGCCCGGCACCATGGAGGGCCTGGGCCTGGGCTACGATGTCCTCTCGCAGCGCAATCCGCGGGTCATCTATGCTGCCACCTCCGGCTTCGGGCAGACGGGCCCCGACCGCCTGCGGCCGGCCCTCGACATCATAGCGCAGGGCATGGGCGGCATCATGAGCATCACCGGCGAGCCCGGCGGCCCGCCCGTGCGTCCCGGCACGTCGTTGGGCGACATCGCCGCTGGCCTGTTCACGGCCATCGGCGTGCTGGCCGCCCTACAAGAGCGTGAGCGCAGCGGCCGCGGCCAGATGATCGACGTGGCGATGCTCGATTGCCAGATCGCGATACTGGAGAACGCCTTCGCCCGCTACTTCGCCACGGGGGAGGTGCCGGGGCCCATCGGCACGAGGCACCCCGTGGCTACCCCCTTCCAGGCCTTCCCCACCCGCGATGGCTACATCGTCCTTGCTCTGAGCTGGGGGGTGGAGAACCAGTGGGAGCTCTTCTGCGTCACCATCGGCCGCCCGGACCTCATCGACGACCCGCGCTTCGACAACGGCCCCCTTCGCACGGAGCACCACGCCGAGCTGGAGCCGCTTCTCAACGAGGCGCTGAAGCAGAAGAGCACGGACGAGTGGCTGCGGGAGTTCGACGCCATTGGCCTGCCGTGTGGCCCCCTGAACAACGTCGCTCAGGCGGCGGCGCATCCCCAGGTGAAGGCGCGGGAGATGCTGGTGGAGGTGGAGCACCCGCGGGTGGGGCGCTTCCCGCTGCCCAACACGCCGGTCAAGCTGTCGCGGACGCCGGGTGGCGTCTGGGGCCCCTCGCCGGGCCTTGGCCAGCACACCGACGATGTGCTGCGGGAGCTACTTGGCCTAACGGACGGGGAGATCGCGCGGCTGCGGGACGCGGGGGCCGTTGCCTAGAGGATGGCCGGCCCCGCGCTTCGATGGCAGGCGGCGCCCCGGCGGTGCTAGAATCACAGCAGGTGGTTTTCAGAGTCCCACCAAGTTGACGCTCAATGGACATGATGATCCTCTACACGCTGCGCGACTGAGCCATCAGCCAGCGGGCGAGGCGTGACCTCGCCGAGGCGGGGGTGGAGTTCGAGGAGCGCGTCATCGACGACAACGCCGCCTGGTGGCAAGAGGCGGCGGCGCTCTCGGCCACGGCGCCGGTGCTGGTCCGGGGCGACCATGTGGAGGTGGGCTGGAAGGGCGAGGCCGGCTGATTCATCCAGTAGCCTGCCTGCCGTATGGTCAGGCGGGCCCGCGCCCGCCGGTCGGCGGGGAGAACGCGGAGGCCCCGGCCCGACTCAGTGGCTCCGTGAGCTATCCTCCGGGGGAGTGGGAGAACCCCAGGAAGGGCGGCGGCGATGCCCCTCCGGATCTACAACACCCTGACCCGCCAGAAAGAAGAGTTCGTCCCCGTGCAACCGGGCCGGGCCACTATCTACTCCTGTGGCCCCACGGTGTACCGCTATGTCCACATCGGCAACCTGCGCGCCTTCCTGACGGCCGACCTCCTGTGCCGGGCCCTGGAGGGCCGGGGCTATGAGGTCAAGCAGGTCAAGAACATCACCGATGTCGGCCACATGCGACAGGAGATGCTGGAGCGGGGCGAGGATAAGGTCATCGCCTCTGCACTGGCCGAAGGCAAGACACCCAAAGAGATCACCGACTTCTACACTGAGGCCTTCCATCGCGATGAGGAGGCCCTCAACATCAGGCCTGCCCAGGTCTACCCTCGGGCCACCGAGCACATAGCCCACATGCTGGCGCTCACGGAGCGGCTTGTCGACCGGGGGTTCGGCTACGTGGTGGAGGGCAACGTCTACTTTGATGTGGCCCGCTTCTCGGGTTACGGCAGGCTCTCCGGCAACCCGCCGGAGAGCCTGCTGGAGGGCGTGCGCGCGGAGGCCGACCCCTTGAAGCGCGACGCCCGCGACTTCGCGCTCTGGAAGGCGGCGGAACCCGGCCGCCTCATGAAGTGGCCCAGCCCCTGGGGCGAGGGCTTCCCCGGCTGGCACATCGAGTGCTCGGCGATGTCCATCCATCACCTGGGGGCGCGTTTCGACGTTCACACCGGGGGCGTCGACAACATCTTCCCCCACCACGAGGACGAGATCGCCCAGAGCGAGGCCGCCCTCGGCCACCGGGTGGTGAGCTACTGGCTGCATACGCAGCACCTGCTGGTGGACGGGGTGAAGATGGCCAAGTCGGCCGGCAACAGCTACACGCTGGCCGACCTGCGGGACCGCGGCTTCGAGCCCCTGGCCTTCCGCTACCTCTGCCTGACGACGCACTACCGCCACCGCCTGAACTTCACCTTCGCCTCCTTGCGGGCGGCGGTCGCGGGCTTGCGGCGGCTGCGCGAGGCCGCCTTCCTGTTGGCGTACCAGGAAGACCATGACGACCCCGGCGCGACGGAGGAGTGGCGCCGGCGGTTCTGGTCGGCGATGGAGGACGACCTGGGGTTGCCGCTGGCTCTGGGCGTGACCTGGCAGATGCTTGCCTCCGGGCTGTCGCCCGCCGCGAGGGGGCGCCTGCTCTTGGAGTTCGACGAGGTGCTGGGCCTGGACCTGGCGGCCGTCGCGACATCCGGGAGGGCGCTGCCGGAACCCGTGCGGGTGCTGGTGCACCGGCGTGAGGAGCGCCGGCGAGAGGGTGACTACTCGGTCGGCGACCAACTCCGGCACCAGGTCGCAGCCATGGGCTATGAGGTGAGAGACACCCGCCGAGGGCCGCAGGTGGTGCCGGCGCCGCCCGTGCCGGCGGGACCCACAGCCGTTGCCTCGTCGGCGGAGGTGGTATCTCTCCTGGAGGAGCCCGACGCCTGCGGCTTCTCGATCTGCGTCGTCGCCCGCGACGACCTGGCGGGGGTCCAGCGCTGCCTGCCCGCCGCTCTCGATGCCTCCCGTGGGCATGATGTGGAGGTGCTTGTGGTGGACAACGGGTCGCTGGACGGGAGCCCGGCATGGCTGGATGACCTGGCGGCCGGCGACCGCCGACTTCACGTCATCCAATGCGATCACTACCTGGGTGCGGCGGCCGGCCGCAACGTGGCCCTCAAGCAGAGCCGTGGCCGCTTGATCCTGCTTCTCGACACCAGTGTCGAGTTGACGGGCGATGTCTTCTCACCCCTAGCGGAGGTCCTCGCTGACGCCACCGTGGGCGTGGCCGGCGCCTGGGGCGTCACCACGCACGATCTGCGTTACTTCGAGGATGCCAGCGGGCCGGAGGTCGACGCCGTGGAGGCCTACCTCATGGCCTTCCGGCGGGAGCGCGTCCGCGAAGTGGGCCTCATCGACGAGAGGTACCGCTTCTATCGCCACCTGGACCTGGACTACAGCTTCGCCTTCCGGGACCGGGGCTACCGCAACGTCCTGGTGCCGGGCCTGCCCCTGCGGCGCCACGAGCACAGCGAGTGGTCCCGCCTGGCTGAGGAGGAGCGCCAGCATCTGAGCAAACGCAACTTCTATCGATTCCTCCACCGCTGGGGTGGGCGCCGGGACCTGCTCGTGATGCACCATCAGCACAGCTAGTGTAGTGCTTCTGATATATCGTTAGTCATGATAGACCGCTCGTCATGAGGACGAGCAGGACACTCAGCGTACCGGAAACGGATCGGAAGGAGTGGGAGCGGCT
>Ga0315289_10000110_pt1 | contig 126576 bp, 131 predicted proteins | sample YL17G11_40_MG_FD_203452 | JGI IMG/M metagenome (GOLD analysis project Ga0315289, IMG submission 203452) | Sediment microbial communities from Yellowstone Lake, YNP, Wyoming, USA - YL17G11_40 | ecosystem: Environmental > Aquatic > Freshwater > Lake > Sediment | place: USA: Wyoming | collected... | reverse complement strand
AAGGAAAGTTTTACACCAGCGTCGGTTATACTGATTTGCATTCAACTCTTGATTACATCCGTAACCAAGAGCAACACCACGCACTAGCTGCGGGAAACTGAAACCTTTAGGTTTCAGAGGAGGTCATTTCTGCTTAGTTCATCTACAATCCAACCGCCGCCTGTTACGCTGCTGCTTGTGCTATAAGTAACTACCAAGGCGCCAGTTCCTTCAGGATTTGCTATCCAATAACCGTTTCCATCACTAATCCTAACTTCTATTATGTATACTCCTGTAGGAACACTATAAGTTGTGCTTGCAACTCCGATTCCGCCTACCTCTGCAACAGCTATATCAGAAACAGTTATTGTTGACCCGCCGCCTTCAGGCGTCAAGATAAATGTCACCTTGGCCTTAGTTATATCACCAGCATAGCCATCTGCTTCCTGAGTTAATTCAGCTTTCAGTGTTACATCTATTGAAGATAATCCTCCCGTCACCTTGAATGTATCTCCTTTGTATTCTATGGCTACATTCTCCTTGTTGATGGTGAATACTTTGCTGTCAGAACTTCCTGTGTTGCCTGTATCTCCTGCAAAAGAGCCACTTACTGTGGTTGATCCTGAGTGCTGAGTTAAGGTTATTGTAGTTGATGCAACTCCATCAGTGCCTGTTGTTGCAGTTGCTGTCTGTGTTCCTATTGTAAAGGTGATGGTTTTGCCTGAAATTGGGTTTCCACTAGCAACATCTGTTAATATTGCAGACACTGCTGCAGGATCAGAGTATTGATTCGGTGTGCCACTTGGAACAGCCACTTTCAATAATTTTAGTGTTGTTGCGCCGACAACAATGTTTTCAGTTTGATACTCTTCAAGATTTCCTGCATTGTCCATGCTCCTGAAATTCAATGCGTGGCTTCCTAACGAAGGAGCCTTGAATACAGCAGAATATGTTGTCCAGGCACCACCATCAAAGTTGTATTCAAGATAATCTATATCTGATAATCCTGGAGTTGCAGATAAGCTGAACTCTGTTAACAAGGATACATCTGTTGGATTGCTGCCTGATTTAGGATTTCCAATTGTTAGAGTCGTCACCTGAGCTGTCTTGTCAATACTTATTCCGCTTACCGTTTTATCAGCTGGGTTTCCAGCCTTATCTACGCAAGTCCCCGTGGTTGATTGTCCTGCTGCTTCTGTGCTCAGAGTTTGATCTCCGGTTAATGTGTCAACGGTTGATAATGCATCTGTGCAGGTGTAATGTACTATTACATCATAATTGTACCATCCATTCACATTGGGTGATGTTGTTGCAGCTCCGTCAATGATTGGTGCAGTCTCGTCAATGTTTATTCCTGATTCTGTTACGCTTGCTATATTACCTGCTAGATCCATGACAGTACCTGTTGAGCTTTGTGCTTGCCCTTCTGCTAATGTTTCTGGCGGTGAGCAGCTTTCAACTCCTGAAAGTGTGTCAGCGCAAGTAAATGTTACAGTCACGTCTGCATTATACCAATTGTTTGCATTTGGTGCTCGGTCTCTTGCAGCGGTTATGGTTGGTACTGTCTTATCGATATTGATTCCACTTACAGTCTTATCTGCACTATTGCCTGCTTTATCAACGCAAGTTCCCATGGTTGATTGACCTGCGGCTTCTGCACTTAATGTCTGGTCGCCTGTTAAAGTGTCAACATCTGATAATGCGTCTGTGCATGTGTAATGGACAACAACATTGCTCTTATACCATCCATTTGAATTTGGTAAATTTGTTGCAGCTCCGTCAATGCTTGGCGTTGTTTTGTCGATGTTTATTCCTGTTACATCAAATGTGGCGATGTTGCCTGCCTTATCCACTGCAGTTCCAAGAACGTGCTGGCTTGCTCCTTCACCAGATAATGTGGTGTCAGGAGTGCAGCTTGCAATGCCTGACAAAGCATCTGCGCAGACAAACTGCGCAGTTACATCAACATTATTCCATCCGTTAGCATTTGCTGCTGGAGTTCTGCTTCCAACAATTGTTGGCGGAGTATCATCCACAATTGCCATTCGCATAGTGCTCCAAACGCCTGCGTTACCTATAGCATCCACAGCCTTGACATGCCAGTAGTATATCCCTTCTGGAGTGCCTGGAGTTGGTATTTGAGACGCTGATAATAGTGTAGATACATAGACTGGGCTCACAAATGAGCCGCCAGCATTTGTGCTTGCTGAGTGTGATGACTCATAGATGTATTTGACTGGCTCTGAAACAAGATTCACATCATTGACATCAGTCCAATCTGCTAGGGTCCAGTCAACACTCTTGAAAGCACTTCCGTCAGGAGGTGCAAGCAGTGAAGGCGCTGGAGGTGGTGTTGTGTCTGTTATTGTTACTTTGAAGCTTGCTGTTCCTTTGTTGGTGTGTGAGTCTGTTGCTTCGCAATTAACAATGGTTTCTCCTACTGTGAATGTATCTCCTGAGTTCTTTGTGCAAGTCACTGCTACGCTTCCATCAACTAAGTCAGTTGATGTTGGTGCTGTCCAGGTGACTGGCGTATTCACTCCTGTTGCTTCTAATACTATGTCTGAGGGCACAGTTATAACTGGAGGAGTGGTGTCCACAACAGTTATCTTGAATGATGCTGTCGCAGTATTGTAGTGCAGGTCTGTTGCCGTGCAGGTTACTGTGTTTTCTCCCAATGCAAATGTTGAACCTGAGACTGGCGTGCATATTGGCGTCACAACCCCATCTCCCGCATCAAGCGCACTTGCAGTGTATGTCACTGCTGCTCCGCTTGCGCTTGTTGCTTCGGCATTGAAATTAGCTGGCACAGTTATCACTGGCGGTATTCTGTCTCCTGTTACTATTAATGTCAGCGTTACGGTTTGTTCGTTTCCTGCAAGATCTTTTATTTTTCCCTCAACAACATAGGTTTCTAGTGGGTAGTTTGCTGGCACTGCCATGTCTGTGTCTACTCCGCCTAGTATTACGTGTCTTGCAGCATCAACTAATTTGATGGTGTTTCCGTTGATGAACACAAATGAATTAGTTCCGTCTGCTGCTCCATTTAGGTATGTTAAGAATGGCTCTGGCACTCCTCTTGCTGCGTAGTATGCTTTTAGGTCTGCTGGAGTTACTGTTGAGCTGATTAGTTTTAGCCCAAAGTAATCGTTTGCAAGTGTTTCGTCTGCTATTGTTCCTGCTGCGAATTGTATCAAGTATTCATCGCTTGGGTTGTTGCTTGTGTCTAATATGAAACCAGTTGCTAAATCACCAGGCAAGCCATTTCCATTTGCTGTCGCTCCTGTTATTGTTAATTCAGGAGGTGTTGTGTCAACTTTTGCAATATTTGCAGACATGTATGTTGCTGTGTTGGCAACATTGTCAGATATTAAGTACTGGTATTTGTAACAATTGTTAGTTAAAACCGAAGTGTCTGTATAACTTCCATCATATTCGCTAACCAAGTCAGAGAATATTCCGAATGAGCCACATACTCCTGATGCTAGTGATGCTGATGCTCTCTGAATCTTTCCTGATGCTGTGTCTATGCCAGAGAGAGTGTCAGTTCCTAAAGTATACGTAATTGGGACTGAAAGGGCCGTGTAATAACCGTCTGTATAGCTTATTGAGCCGCCAGAAGGCGCGCTCTTGTCAATCTGTACAGCGCTTGACTTGACACCTTCAACATTACCGTAAGTTAAAGGTGAGTATCCTGAGCTAAATCCGCTATTATCTACACTTAAGAACCTAACATACTGAGTTCCTTCTGCTGTGATGCTTACTGGCGCAGTATATAGAATATTAGGTGAGCAGTCATTGCTAGTGTCGTCAATGCAGTAATATGTTGCCTGGACACCGCACACTCCGCTATCTGTAGCAGATAATATCACATCAACATTATGATTAACCCAACCTGCTGGTGCGTCGCTGGTTGTTGTTGGAGCAGCTGAATCCATTTCATCAACTGAGTTGTCGCAGTCGTTATCTTTCCTGTCACAGGTTGCTTCTGGGTTTTCATAGTCTGCTATTAGGTTGTAGTTTGGTTCTATCCATCCGTTTGTTCCGTCACAGACTTTTACGCTGCCAAGGCATACTCCGTTTTGATTATTTGCTGATGGTGCTGTTAGTCCGTTATCTGCTGTTCCGTCGCAGTTGTTGTCTAGTCCGTCGCATGTTTCTGCTATTGGTATATAATTGCTTGCAGTATCTGCCCAGTTTCCTGCTGAGCATGTTTGTGTGTTAAGAGCGCATTCTCCTTGAATATTGCTTGCTGCTCTTGTTAGACTATCATCTATTCCATTTGCGCAGTCGTTGTCTTTGTTGTCGCATGTTTCTGCTATTGGTATATAATTGCTTGCAGTATCTGCCCAGTTTCCTGCTGAGCATGTTTGTGTGTTAAGAGCGCATTCTCCTTGAATATTGCTTGCTGCTCTTGTTAAACTTTCATCGACAGTTCCGTCGCAATCATCATCTATGTTGTTGCATGTTTCTGTTCCTGCTGTTCCTGGTGTGCAACTGTTGTGTTCAGTTCCTGATACGCAGCTTGTTGTTCCTGTGGATGCGCATGCTCCTACTCCACAACTGGTTGAATGGGGCGTGTAATCTTCATCTGTTGAGCCGTCGCAATCATCATCTACTCCATTACAAATGGTTTCTGATACGCCTGTTGATATACATGAAAGTGCGTAGTGTCCACTTACAGGTGTTGAACTTCCCGAACCACCGGATGTTAATGGACTTATAGGAGATGCTGAATCAAAATCATAGGTTGTCCCGCTACAAACAACACTGGCTTGATAAGTGAATGTTACGAGAGTGACTGGCTCAGTGTTGATAGAAAATGATGTGGCACTGTTAAAAGTTTTTCCTGTTTTATCTCCTGGATTTGTATAGCCTCCAGTTACAGTAACAGAGCATGGTGCATCTGTACTAAAAGCTACCCTTGCTGGCTGTCCATCAGTAAAAAAGTGCGTCGCAATCACATTTCCTTCTGCATCAAGAACGTCAACTCTATACATTCCTAGTATTCCGTCTAATACATAATCATAATGGAACTCTCCGATTTCGTCTGTGGTCACTGTGTTGCTCTCAGGGACCCATTCTGTAAAGCTTCCGTCTCCGTTGACTATGCTTCCGTCTGGTCTTGTCACTCTTATTTGTAGGTTTGTATCAGCTGCAAACCCGTTTCCTTTCACAAAGACTGTGCTTTCAGGTGAATAATCATCTAGCTCTGTGCACACTCTGTAGGTTCCGGTGTAGGTGCAGTACCAGACGTCTGGTATGTCTGCCTTGACCACAGGTGCGTGGACCAAGAGTAAAACCGTCAGAATTAGTATCGTTGTAACAAACAATTTTATAGAAATCTTAGCGCTTTTATCGCTTAACATTTTATCATCCCCCGAATATTGATTAGATTAACTACTATTGAGGTAGAAAGGAACCCTATTATATATATAAAGGTTTCGGCTCTTTCAGGAGAATGCTGAGCAAAGCCTCAAAACCTAATTTTTGCGCTTATTCTCTGTTCCTTACGGAGTTTCATATTTAAAGTTAACATTTTTTGTCCCACTATTTTGTAGGAACAGAGAAAGGAATTCAATTCTCACAGTCATTTTTTTGAGCAATGGCTTTTCAGCCAGTCCTTGTCCAGGATGAACCAGGGAAATTTGTCTCTTAGCTCGTAAGCATAGCCTTTGGCCAATGAAGAAGTGCCTATCCAAATGCTTTTTGACCTTAAGAGCTCAAGACAGGGAGCAAAATCCGAATCCCCACTTATTAAGATGCATGCGTTGCATTCTTTATCTATCAAAGATAAATGAAGCATATCAACTACTATCATAGTATCTACTCCTTTTTCCTTTACATTAATGCTTCCAACATAATCTTTCCAATGGGAAATGACCACTGGCTTGCATGACTTGCATAAACCTAATGCGGAAATCTCGTTTTGTACCACCTGCAATTTTTCTTTTGTAGAAAGCCTCTGCAGTTTTCTAGTCTTCACTTCAAAGTTCTCTAATTTCCTTATCCCATCCAGGAATTTCATGTGCGCATAATAGACTTTCTCGCTATCAGCAATACTGGGCACTGAATTGTAATATATGGTTCTTTTAAGTTCAAAATTGAAATGCTTGGCAACCAGTTCGCTAACTTTTTGAATATTTATGTCTCCGGGATTGATAAAACTAGATTTTAGGTTGTGATAGAAGTTATTTCCGTCAATAAAGACAATGGCTTCTTTTTTATCCATTTCGCACTCCCTTTAAAATTATGAATTGTGTGAGAATGATGATTATAAAAACCTAGCATTCCCTTGCCGAAGCAAGGTCATACTAGGGACTTCATAATTGTATAGATGTGTGAGCCTATATTTAAATTTAACGATTTTCTCGGCGATTTTTTTCGGATTTCCCGGAAGAATTTAATTTTGCATACCAGCGCTTAATATTCTTTCCATCTTAAACATTATTTTTTCTTCTTGTACTTCTTATTCAAGAATAAGTAATCTCCTTTTTCAGCATCACAATATGCAAGGTGAGGGCAATTCTTTTCAAGGCACAGGTATTGAGGCTTTTCAGGGCAGTCACAAAAATCCGTTGAAAGCGCATATCCCGAATTAAATGTCTGGGTTTGAACGGGAGTTTTCATGGATAGATGGATTTTTGGGACACCAAAACCCGAAAGCAATTCATCACAGTATTAAAATACGAGGCTTTCAGAAAACCAATGTTTTCTGAATCAGCAAATCAGGTTTGCTGTTTTCTGGTTTTGCTTGTAATCATTAATATTTCTCGCAGCCATTTCGTTAATAAATTTCCTTTGCATTTTAGTTTTAACAAATTTTAAAGCTAAATGTTCAGCCAATTCTTTTGCAATCATTGTTTTTTGCACGAGCCTTATGCGTTCATCTTCGCCTGCATTCAACCAATCATTCCAAAATTTTTTAGGAATATCTCTTTTCATGAAAACCATCCTCTCTCATTATGCCAAACCCTTCTAATTTTTTTGTCCTGAAAAACTACTAACGCCTTGTCCTTGTCCATAATCAGAATAAGAAGATGAACCTACTTATATACCCTACGCCAACATGTCCAGTGGACAACAAAATTTTTCAGCTTTTTTCATCAATTCTTCCGGACTTTCATATATAAAGTTAACCTTTTTTGTCCTACTGAGTGATAGTTACTTTTTCAGAAACCTTTTTATATTATGAAGAACTTGTTCTGCTCGTGAGACCTGAGTCGTCTAGCCTGTCGCTTCAAATCGAAACATTTATATTTATGTTTGGTCATTCTGTAGGTATAACCGTGTTTACTAATAAAAGAATCATCAAAGGGCATGAGTATTCTTATCTTGAGCATAGTTTTAGGACTGGTGCAAAGGTGCAGAAAGTTTCCTTTTACCTTCCTAAAGATAAGCAGTTCAGTATCAGTGAATTCATAGGAATTAATAAGAAAATAATTGATAAGATCGCAAAAGAGCGCGCGCAATACATAGAAAAAAACACAAAGTTTTCAAGATTTTTCCAATATGGTACTCAAATTTACACTCTTGAGAGGGATAAGCTTCTTTTTCAGGTCTTTTTCAAGAAACTGCCAAAAGAAGAGCAAATGAGAATCATGGATGTTTTTTTGCGGACTTTTCTTGTTAACAGCATGGAAATGGAGGGAGGAACTATTAGCTACGAAATAGCCAAGGCTCTTGATGAAAAAAAAGGTATTGATGTTTCGAGGATCAATGCCCTTGATGTTCCTCTTTATCATCAATTGAAGCAAGCGCACAACCTTCTTAGCAAAATGAGGCTGCGCTATCCCAAGCAGATTAAAGCCTTGCATGGCTTGATTTATAAAGGAATATTCCCTTTTGCCGGGCAATTTCGCAAGAATAAAGTGACTTTTGGTGATATGGATGATCTTGCGATTACATCTGACCCGGAAAAGATTCAATCAGGATATAAAAAAGCATTAAATGATTATTATTCTTCAAAGAACAAGGTTTTTGATTTTGAGAGGATAATATTGTTCCATAAGGATTACCAGTCAGTTCATGGCTTTGCTGATGGCAACAGCCGTCTTGGCCGCTTGATAATGGTTAAACAGCTTTCTGATGCCGGTTATCCGCCACTGCTTGTAAGGGGCTCATCTTCAAGGGCATACAGGACTTCGTTAGTCGCTGCTATTAACAGAAAAGACAATACTGCTTTGTTGAAATTCTTTTATTCTGCTTATAAGCGAACCTATGAAAAATTCTGGCTTCCAAGCATTGAAGACGCTTTTAGGAGAAATTTCGCCAAAATGTAGAATTGGCTTTTATCGTCGAACATTGCATTCTTATAAAGCACTAAAAAACAATACTTTAGACATTATGTAGGTATAACTAATTTTAGAATTATTTGGCATGGTTGGTAAATTCCATGAAATTCTGATATATCGTTGGCATCTGCTGCCACAAGACAAACAGGAAGAATTAATACGGCTTGGTGTTTATCCTGGTAAAAAGTTGTCCTATTCTTGAGACCTGAGTCGTCTGCTATCCGGTCGGGCTTTGGCCCGCAGTAGTTTACACCTGCTTCATTGAAATGTATTACGTTTTCCGAGATTATTATTAAAAGAATGGCGAATATTAAGCATTATGTGAGGTGAAATAAAACATGACCTTTACTTACAAAAGAGAACCATTAGAAGAAAATGAGATAGTAGCACTAAGAAAAGCCTGCAAAACATTTGAAGAAGAACTAGTAATAAACGTTTTGTTGGATACTGGAATGAGAGTTAGTGAACTGGCCGACCTTCATGAAGACAACGTCGCCTGGCAAAGAAACTGCATAAACATAATAGGAAAAGGAAACAAAAGAAGAGTAATACCAATAAGTAAAGTGGTGAGATTCTACCTAAAACAATGCTTCACGCAACAACCAAGAATACCAATAGCCATGAGAACAATACAAAAATACGTTAAAATAGTGGCTGAAAGGGCAAAAATAAGAAAAATCGTAAGCCCACACGTCCTAAGACACACATTCGCAGTCTCTTATCTTCACAGAGGAGGAAACCCAAGAGCCTTACAAAGCATTCTAGGACACAGCAGCATAACAACCACCGACATTTACCTTAACTATTCTGGTATTAGAGTTATTGAGGATTTTGAAAAAGTCTGGGAAAACAAAGATGTAAACAACAATACATTAAAAGAATATTTTTGAAAAAGGTAAGATGGAAGAAAAAGCAAACGACCAAATGGGAAAAGCAATTCTATTGCTTTTAATAGGTTTGTTGCTGATGAAATACTTCCAGAACAAAATACAAGAACTAGGAATAGAAAAGGTAGTGAACTACTCAACAAACACAATAATGATCGTGTTATCGTTATTGTTGTTATCTTTATCTTTCATAAGCAAATTTACTGAAAACAAAACATCAGCCATTTTAAGATGGGCTAGTCTATTTCTAATATTAGTGCCCTTATTGAATATTAGCTATTATTCTTTAGCAACATACAATTATCCTGAAGAAATCATCAGAACAATAATCTTGTTAATTTCTTATGCAGTTATCTTTATAGCTTTAATATTTACCTATAAAAAGATTAAGCAAAAAGTAATCTTAAATAAAAAACAAAAAGAAATTTTTGAGAAGAGACTATGCCAAAACCGCAAAAAAAATATTTGTTCATTTCAAGAGTTCGAAGAAACACAAAACTCATTCAATCAAGCAATAGCCTCAAACCATAAACTAGCCACGAAGTATGCTGAAGAAATTGAAAACATCCAAGACTCATTAAAAAAAATAAAACAAGAGCTCACTTCTCAAGAGAACAGTCTTAAAAATAGTATGAACCAAGAAAAACAAATGAGAACAGTTGAAATTAGTAAGCACGAGAAAGAAGAATCCTTGAAAAATCATTTGCTTGAATACTTCCGAATCAAGGGAAACACAAAAACAATCCCGGAAAGCGCACTAATGATGGATGAAATCATAATTAGAAGGGCAAAGGAATCTTTTGACTTGGAAAGAATGAGAGAAAAAAAATTACATGAAATAAGACAAGAAGCAACAAGCTTCATCTTAAAAAATGAAGCATACCCATCAAACTTTAATGATTTTGACAAAGAAGAGCAAAAAATCTACACAGAAACATATGGTGAGTTCAAAAAAGGAATACTAACCAGAAAACATCTAACCAACTTGTTATCTTCAGATGATCCTTTGCTCAAACAAAGTTTTTACCATGCAAAAGATTTGTCAGGAAGAGAAAGAAACAAACTAATTCACGAATACAATTACAGGAGCATATCATTCATATTCTTAGAGACTGGAAAGAAAGGTAACAACTTACTAATAATCAACGATCCAAGGAAAGAATCAGATTATCATTACTGCATAAAACAATTAGTGCATGAACTAGACAAAGAGCACAGTATCATAGAGTATTGTGAAGAAGGAAAAAGATCAGATGTAGTATTCAAGATTAAAAATAAAACATTGGCTGTTGAGATTGAAACAGGAAAGAATAAAGACCTGCAAATAGAAAACAAGATTGACTGGCTTAACAAGCGATTCAGCCAATGGATCATCATCTGCTCAAGAAAAAACAAGAAAAAATACGACAAACAAATTGACAATAAAAAGAGTTTTTGTTGTACAGTAACAGAAGCACACCACCGAATAAAGGAATGGCTATCCAAACCAGAATAGGGGTTAGGTTAACCATTATAAGCCAGCTGTTGCAAAGCAACAATTACGGCAAATTTATAGACGATAAAACCTGCTAGTCAACAGCTCCTTTTTGATTGCTCACCCTTTTATAAAAGGTTTTATTTTAGTCTCTTTCTCTTGACTTTTTCAGGCTCTTCTAAATAGTTGTTAGAGCTAACAATTATTCTCGCCAGACTCAAGCTCAAGGTTTTCCCTTGCATCACCAGATATTTTTCCGCCTCTTTTTGCAGCATCCTTATTCTCTGGGAATCCCTGGGCATTCTTAGCCTTGGCAATCTTTGCCGTAGACGCCTCGCCAAGCATGTTAAAGATTAGCTCTATCTTTGGGGCGAGGTTGTTAATTTGTCTAGATAGATTTGATTACGCCCGTTTCATTCTCTTAAAAGATTCATTTTTTTCTATTTCTTTTTTAACTGCTTCTAATAATGGCTTAAAACATGATTTTGCTAAAGAAATCGCGTCATCTGCTTCTTCTTTTTTTGGCGTATAACCATAATAATTTATGTTGTGCCTCATTCTTCGAAGATGGTCAACGAGTTTTATAGACCTTGGCGTTTCAACTTTTATTTTCATAAGTTCATGTATTGGTGCCAAGTGATCTTCTGACTCAATACCTTGAGTAACCAGCAAGGCATCGCCAAGCATTCTAAAGCATTCATAAATATTTCTAATTATGTTAAAGGCAGAATCATTGTTTGATTCTAAAGTCAGAGTGTAATCCATCTGTTTTGATGAAGCATCTAAGATGCTTGATGCATTCTTTTTGTCTGGATGTTTTTGCCTTTGATTCATGGATGTACCTCTAATAGGCCATCTAACACTATTCCATTTGCTATATTTGTGAATAAGTTTAAATCTATTTTGGCTCTTGAGAAGATGTGCAGGTTTACTTGGACATTTTTTCTGAAACCAAGATTATCAAATTTTAGTAATGTTTCTATGTGCATTGCTTTATTGCCTAAAACTTCTACTCCTATATCAATATCACTTTTTTCGTTATCTGTGCCCCACCTATAACTCCCAAAAAGTATTATTGCGTGCGCTTCAGGTATTTTATTATACACCCTAGCAATAATTCCGGATTCGTATATCATCTCTAGATTATAAGGTATTTTTCTTGTTACCGCGAATTGGCTTTTCGGGTCTGCAGAGATTCTCCATGCATTCCCAATCACTTCTTTTTTAAGGAACCCCTCTTTTATTAGGCGCATAACAGCAACCTTTGTGGATGTTTTTGAAGATTTTATATTTCTTGATAAATCATTAAGGCTTATGGGCTGTTCTGGAAAAGAAAAAAAGTAGTGAAGCACTTTTCTATAGCTTTCTGATACTTCCTGTAATCTTATATTTTCTATGTTTGCCATATTAGATTGGTAGTGTATTAGACTATTTAAACTTTTTGGTTACTTATCGGTTATATAAAAGTTCAATCGCATTTTTTAAAGACCGATTCATTAAAAGGTTTTCTATTTTATAATGGACATAGGGGCTAAAAACAAAATAACAGAAAGCATTATGGTAAAACAACTTGTCTTCTTCTGCCATAATATACAGAATGTTTCACTCATTTATATATCCTACGCACACATATCCAGTGTGGCGATGTCCGCACGAAATTCTTACAAAATATCCAGTAGTTTTTACACTCAGAAAGAGTTTGATTAGACCTATAAGATTATTCCTCAAACTCCAATTAAAATTTTTAGAAGAATTATTTTTTTGCCGCTCTCAATCCATCTTATCGCTAGGCCTGTCTACAAACAGGTAATGCTTCTCATTGCCTTCAAGCTCAGAAGTTATCCTTTTCACTATCGTAGTCACAGGGTCTGGCATCAGCTTTACCCTGTTCTTTATGTCTTCAAAGCTCTTGAAAGCCTCAATCTTTCTCTCATTAACAATCTCCCACATATGCTTCTTGCCTACTCCTGGCAATAATTCCAGTACGTGCATCCTTGTGCTTACTGGCTGGGCTTTGTTAAAGAAATCAACAAACCTTGCCTCCTGGGCTTTGACCCTGTCCTTAACAACGTGCTTCAAGCCGTTCTTGGCAGTGCCTGTGAGCTTATCATAAGCTATCCTACCGTTGATATGATGGATCTTGTCCCTCTTAGCCTCTCCTATATATACTGTCTCGTTAGGCTGGAGGAATATCCCTTTCCTAGGGACCAATTCTAGCAATGTGAAGTGCTCTTCCCCAACAGCCTGCACAATAGGAGTCTTCAAGTGCATCGGCCTGCTGTCAAAAGGATAGCCGTTCGGCAGGAAGTCCAGCACTACAGCTTCCTCTTCCTTTTTCTGCATCTCCAATCCTCTCCTAATTAGTTTAAATCTTTCCTCGTAATCCCCTTATACTATATGCTACTAAGAACTCGTATTTAAAGTTTTTTAAATTAATATAAGAAAAAAAGATAATCAGCCTTCTTTTTTATCAGAAACACCTTGTTTTCCAGAACTTTCTGTTTTGGATTCAGAAATCAAAAAGCTTTGCTTTTTGGTCCAGAAAACTCTAGTTTTCAGAATCCTTAGGTTTCTGCGTTTCCGGGGCAGCAAGCTTTTGCTTGCTTGCCTCTTCCTTTTTCAGAAAACTTTTGTTTTCTGGAACAAGCGAAACCTTTGGTTTCGTTGTGCCCAAAGCAGAACTTTGGAGCACAGCAAGTTTTTCACTTGCTTGTTTCTTCTTCTCAGGCAAATACTCAGCAACTGTTTCAGTAATCTTTTTCAGGTTCTCATTGGTTATGGGAACTGTGTAGCCCTGCATCACCACTTTGAGCTCATCAACGCTTGAAGGCATCAGGTCAATGATCTTGTTGATATGAGAGTCTTTTAATCTGGGAATGCTAAGCTTTTCCAGCTCCTTGTAAAGCTCCTCTGCCTGCTTTGGCTTGAGCATTGCGAACTCATTAACATATTCCTCTGTCTTATTGCCTCTAAGGCTGAGCTCTCCGTCTCGCTTCTTTATCTCTGCCAGCTTTTCCCTGAGAGCAATCATGTTGATGGACTTCTTATCAGTAACCTGTGGGTTGCTCATCTTAACACCTCTTCAAATGAACCGGGTGAATGATTAGTTTCTTCTCCTTCCCGAAATCATTAATAGTAACTTCGTAGCATGAGCCTTGCTTCTTGCCTACGAGTCCTACCCTGCCTTGATACTTTGGGTGGAAGAAGCCTTCCTGTATCGCAGGCTCTGTCTTAAGGATTACTCTCTCGCCAGCATTGTACTCTGAGAGATAGCTCCGAAAGCTTATTTTTCCTCGCTTTGACTTGGCCTTCTGAAGCTTGAACCTGGTCTTTCTCCTAAAAGTGCTCATTCGTTTAGCCATGGGGTTAGGCGAATAGTAGAGGGTTTTTAAAGTTGTTGTTTTCAGAAAATCGTCATTTGCGTACTTTGGCTTTCAAGACGATTTTCTGGACGAACAACCTCGGTTTTTTAGCCGATAGGCCTGTAGCCGAGGTTGTTCATTTTAGGATTGCCAGCGAAAATTATAAATATCTGTTCATCAAGATATTACCTTGGAATGGTTGAACAGATTAAGCCTAGGCGTTATGAGAACTTATTTTGGTGGGTTATAGTCATACTCGTTGCAATTATATTACTGCTAATCTATTCTGGCGCTTTTAAGTAGGCTTGAACCATAAGAAATGATGTAATAAGAATAACTGTTTATTTCTTCTCTTTCTCTGCTCCAGCCGCAGGCTTGGCTGCTCCTGCTCCTGCTCCTGCTCCTGGCTTTGCAGCTGGTGCTGCTCCTTCCTTGCCAGGCACTGCCTTCTCTGTCGGCAATAATTCGTGGATGATTAAGTCCGGGATTTCGAGCTCTTCCATCTTCTTCCTTATCTCTCTCGCCTCCTTGCCTTCCATCTCCTTCATTACAGCCTTTGCCTTGGTCAGGTATTCCTCTCTCTTCGCAGCAATCTCTGCCTGGAGCCTCTTCTTCTCTTCCTCTATTTCCTTGAGCTCTTCTGCTGTGAGCTCTGTCTTCTCTGCCTTTATCTCCTTGTCAAACCTATCTGCATCGACTGCTTTGATGGCATCGCGGGCATGCATCTCCTCCACCTTCACTCCCATTGAATTGCAGGTGCCTATGACTTCCTTTACTTTCTCCTTAAGGGTTTTTCCGCCGAGAGAATCCTCTTTCATCTTTGCAATCTTGATAATCTGCTCAATCTTAAGGTCAGCAACATGGTCAAGAGGGTTGCCTGAGCCTTTCTGGATGCCTGCTTCTTTCTTGATGAGCTCAGCAGCAGGCGGAGTGCCAATGGTTATCTCAAAAGTTTTTGTAGAAGGATCAATAATGATTTTGACAGGGACTTGCATGCCTTTGAAGCTGGCAGTCTTCTTGTTAATCTCAGCAATAACCAGCCCAATATTTACTCCTTTAGGCCCTAGAGCTGGTCCGAGCGGAGGTGCTGCTGTTGCCTTTCCTCCTTCCACAAGCGCTTCTACTGTCTCCTTTGGCATGTTAATCCTCGAGAAGATATAAACTGTTTATAAAGGTTTCTGAAAAAATTTATTTTTCAGGAACAGAAAATCGAAGATTTTCTTGTTGCGGATAGAAATTTTACTTCTCCGCTGCCTCTGGTTCCCCTTCGCTGTCCCTTCTTATCACTCTCACAGCATCCATCTTCAAGGTCAGAGGGATAGGGACAGCTGCTTCAAGCAGCTCAACCACCACTTCCTCTTTTGTCCTGTCAATCCTGGTAATCTTGCACTTCTCCCTCTTAAAGGGGCCGCTGATGATCTCTGCAATATCATTCTTTTGGATATTGGCTTCCTTCTTCACCTGCTCGAGCATGTGCTCAATCTCGCTGTACTGGATAATGCTTGGCAGCAATCCTCGCGCATAAGGCACTCCAAAGGCTGCCTGCTCAGCATCATTCCTTGTAGCAGATTCAATGAATATGTAGCCTCGCATCCCGTGAGGCCTTATCACAGAAAAAACTTCAAGCTTCTTCCTGGTAGCGTTGCTTGAGAGGAAATCCATCACCTGGTCTTCACGATTAGCCGTTGTCCTCAAAGCATAAATCTTTGGCTCTGAAGACTCCTCTGTCAATCCCTCAGCCATCTCTTCCTCTGCCTGAGCTTCCTTGGCTTTTCTTTTTCTCGGCTTTTTCTCCTTCTTCTTAATAAGCCCGATCTCCTCCTCTGCTGCTTCTACTTCTCCAGCAGGAATTTCCTCTTCCTCTTTTTGCTTAAGAGCAGCCTTCTTCTCCTCTTCCTCCTCTCTCATCATGGCCATGAACTCGTCTTCCTTCTGAGGTCCTGCTTTTTCGGCTTCAGAAAAGCTTAGCTTTCCCGGGGCAGCAAGCTCTTGCTTGCTTGCTTCTTGTTTAGCCTCAGCCTTTTCCTGCTTTGCTTCTGTCTTCTCTGGCTTTATTTCTGCTTCTTCTTTTTTTTCCTCAATAATTCCTGCTTCTTCTCTCACTGCCTCTTCTTCTGGCTTTTTATCCTCGGCTTCTGCCTGCTCTTCCACTTTCTCCTCTGCCTCTTCCAGCTTGTCCTCTACTGTCTCTGCTTTTTTCTCTTCATTCAGCTCTTTTCCTGCTCCAGCCGCCTCTTCAGCTTCTTGCTCTTTCTTCTCTTCTTCCTCAGCCATGATTATCGCCTTACGTCATTATATGCTATCATTATATACGCTATCATTTATTGTTATTGTTTCTCATCCTGGTTTTATGAACTGGTATATCATGTGAAAGATGAACCCTATCAATCCTATTGCCAGGATTCCTAAGCCTGAAACCTTCACAATGGTTATGAACTCCTCCTTGTTAGGCTTCTTAGTAATCCTAAGCACTCGCTTGCATTCTACCCAAAATACCTTTATCCGCCCCCAAACCTTCATGTTACCCCCTCATCTGAACATAACTAATCTATTGCCTGAAAACCATTGAGTTGCTTAATCAATGAACTCTATGCCGAGCTCGTCCTCAATTTCCTTCTTCTTCCCTCCTCTATCGTCTCCGCCAGTCCTGGTCCTTCCCCCGAGTATCTGGCTGCTCTTAACGCCAGTAACTATAATCAAGGTTCTGATGGTGCCTTCCAAATCCTCAGATATCTGGGCTCCCCAGATAAGCCTTGCATCCTCGTCAAGCTTCACGCTCACAGTCTCAACCACTTTCCTGGCCTCGTCAAGAGTCATGTCAGGACCGCCAGCAACATTGATCAGGGCGCCATTAGCGCCGCTAATATCCACGTCAAGCAAAGGATTGTTAATGGCTTTCTCCACGCTCTCAACAGCCCTGTTCTCAGTGTCACTCTCGCCTACGCCGATAAGAGCTACTCCTCCATTGCCCATGACTGCCCTTATGTCTGCGAAGTCAAGATTAACCAATCCTGCCTTGGTGACCAGCTCTGCAACTCCCTTCACGCTGTTGGTCAGTATTTCATCCGCGACTTTAAAGGCAGTGTGCAATGGCAAATCAGGAGCTAACTCCAATAATTTGTCATTAGGAATAACTATGAGGGTGTCAACAACCTTTTCTAATTTTTCCAACCCCATGATTGCGTTCTCATACCTTCTGTGCCCTTCCATTGCAAAAGGCAAGGTGACTACAGCAACTGTTAATGAACCTAGCTTCTTAGCAATCTCTGCAATCACTGGAGCGCTTCCAGTGCCTGTCCCTCCTCCTAAGCCGCACGTTATGAATATCATGTCTGCGCCGGCCAGCACCTGCTTAAGGTCATGCTCTGATTCCTTGGCAGCCTCTTCACCAATCTTAGGTATGCTTCCTGCTCCTAGTCCTCGCGTTATTTCCTTTCCTATGAGCACCTTCTTGTCAGCAGTGGTGTAGAGCAAGTCCTGGGCGTCAGTGTTGATGGCAATGGTTTCAGCGCCTATTATGCCGACGTCAGTCATCCTGCTAATGGTGTTGTTGCCTGCTCCGCCGCAGCCAACCACCTTAATAGTGGCTCTCTGCTTAGCCAATAATTCCTCAAGCTCCTCGTCAATAACATTCTTCCTGCTGATGTCAGCAGCTTCCTTAACACTTTTTCCGACTGCCACTTTAACCACACCTCCGGTTCAGGATGATGATTTTTAATTCTCTTTGAAGTAATACCTATTCTCCTTAGGATATTTTATTGAGGAACGAAATTTATAAATCTTTCTTTTTGCATCAGTGACCGCTTAATTTTTAACTTAATTCTCCTTAGGCTTTTCTTTCTTTGCTTCTTTTGCCTTTTCCTTTCTCTCCTCCTTAACCTCTTCTTCCTCTTTCTTAACCTCTTCCTCCTTTGCTCCTTTGCGCTCTTCCTTTTTAACTTCTTCCTTTTGCTCTGCCTTTATCTCTTCCTTAAGCTCCTTCTTAGCCTCTTCCTTGGTCTTGAACTCAACGCTCTTCAGGCCAGTAAGCTTCTGGACGCTCTCAGCCAGGCTCTTGCCTATCTCTTCATGCGGAATAGCTGCCTTGAGGGTTATTATTCCTTTATCATCAAGTATGTCGATGTTCTCAAAAGGAACTCCCACGAGCTCAAGCACTGCCCTGGTTTTTTCAAGAGGGTCTGTGACCACTCTCTTAATATCAACTTCATACACCAGGTCCTTGCTTGCCAATGGGTGGTTGAAGTCAACAATAATCCTGCCGCCGCTAACGCTCCTCACAATGCCCAGCATGCCGTCAACATTAACTTCCAAGCCCACGAAAGGCTTGACGTTGTCCTTTGCAAACAGCTTCAAGGGCAGAAGCTTCAGCAGCTCAGCGCTCTTCTTCCCAAAAGCATGCTCAGCCTTTACCTCGACAGTGTACTTGCCAAGATTCTTGCCTATGAGCGCGTCATCCAAGCCCTTGACAAGGTGCTTCTCGCCTATGCAAATAATAACAGGGCCGTACTTGTACTTGGAACTGTGAATATGGCTGTCCTTTGCCACCTGCTCAACAGTTGTGTCAAACACGATTTTGTCGTCCTTAATCCTGCCTGTGTAATCCAGCTCTATGAAATCTCCCTTTCTTATCATAATTTCACCCAATGATTTTTTAGTGCTAATCGCTCTCCAAACTATCTCATGATTTTTTTATTGGAGAAACCTTCTCGACAATAAAAAGACTGCGGGTAGGGTATTTAAATTTTTCGTTTGCCCTAGAAAAAAACCCCCTTTGTGATGTACTGGGTGTAGGAATAGGCGTCGTCAACTGCTGGAAATAACCCGATTTTACGAATATGCTCTTCATCAATCCTCCCTATTATGCAGAGAATTGTGTCATCACGCGCATAGTCTTTGAAAACCTCCATTATTGAAGGGCCCTGGACGCCCCAGATATAAGCGTAGAACACGTCAATGCTTTTCATCTCAATCTTGTTTTTTTTATAAACATCCTCCTTGCAAACAGGAAAAAAGATTTCGCTCTTATGATTTCTAGAATGGCCAAAGTATTCCTTTTCAATCTTTTCTGCAATGCTTTTCCTTTTTTCTCTTTTCTCAATATAACTTTTAGGATAATAGCTTCCGTTGAATATTCTGACTTCAAGGCCATCCTTCATCAGGTTTTGGCATTTCCTGACTGCTTCTTTAGAACTTCTGGCCAGTTTCTGGGAGATTTCTATGCCAATAACATTATATCCCTGATAAGCCCATAGGAGAGAGGAAGAGCCGCTTCCAGAGCCCATGTCCAGCACTGTTTGCCCAGGATGTATCAAGCCGAGCTTTTCTCCATGAAGAACCGCGCCCCACAAATCTCCGAGACCAATCGGAACCCATGATCTCACGTTAGATTTCCTAGCCCCACGACACGCATTCTCGATTTGTTCCCCTACTTGCAATGATAATTCTTTATGATCCTTGAACATTATTAGCATCCCCTGAGCTTTTCAACCGCCCTTTCCAGGTTTTCCCTTGCCTGAGCCTCGTACTTGCTCCTGAAATAATCGGTGTGGTAAAGGTTGTCGCCTTTGGCAAGGAAGCTTTCAAGAACAGCTATTCTGCCAGTCCTGTATTGCTCTTCAGGAATCCAACCGTACTCCTGCTTTATCTTATCATCGTACTCATCAAACGCTTCGTCTGATTCTCCGAGGATTAATAAGTCCAGGTCTATCATGAAAGCCTCGTCTGTGTTTGCAGGCATAAGGTTGTGCTTGGTGACTATGTTAAGCTTGTGCACTCCTTTTGCAAACTCCTCTGCTAGTTGGGCTTCTTTGCACAGCTTGTAGGCGAAATCTGCGCTCTTTTCCTCGTTAACCTTTGACTTCTCAGCGTAGCAGTAATCATGAGTCCAGATGCTGAATTCAACCATGTCTGGGTTTTGTATCTGGTCTTTGACTTCGTCAAATGCATTGAGCATTCTTACAACATGGTTAAGAGTGTGATAATACCTGTGAGGCTTTGCAAGCTCTTCTCTTATTCTGGTGTAAGCAGCCTCGTAGCTTCCGTCAGCTCCTAGCCTGTTCCACAAGCCCATGAACCTCAGCTCGCCGTAAATATCCATCTTATTGATTATATCGTCAAACAGCTTCTCAAGATTCCTTGGATCAGAATTATCAGAGTTGTCAAGCACCCATAAGTTGCCGTAGCCTTCAGCAGATATGAAGCTTCTTAGCTTTGCTGCTTTGCCTGCGTTGTTGTACTGGCTTCCCAGCCTTCTGGCTATCTGCTCAGGAGTAAGGTTTTTTAGCTTAAGCCTTCTTTCCTTGCTCTGCTTGTCTGCGGTTACAAGGATTAAGTTATTATTGCAGATGTAGTTCTTCTCTGATTCTGCTATTAGCGCTGCATTGAAAAATATGAGCCCTTTGTTCTCTAGTAGTTCTCTTCTCATTCTCACTTCCATAGGTAATTCCATTACTCGGTTCAGTTTTTCTAGTCTGGGAAGTGCACTGAACACTATCTCTCCGAGCACCTTCCTATTAACACAGTTTTTTTCATCCATGATTTCCTTTCCAAAGCATTTTCCAAGTTCCTCCCTCACCCACACGTACCTGGGCTGCTGAAGTTTTTCAAGTATGTCATGCCCGATTTCGTCCAGGTCAAGATTATACGCAGCCATCCCTCTTTTCTTTCCTATCTCTATCAGCTTGTCTGTGACGTAAGATTTGCCTGTAACAATCTCGCCAGTTATTCCGACGATGTAATGCGATGACATCCTGGCTTCCAGGCATTGCTTGACATAAAGAGGGACATACTCATGAGTGAAGCCCTGGGCTTCCTCGATTGCCTTGACAACTGTTGAGCTTATGTGCGCCAACTCTGGTCTTGCCTTGATTAAGTGGTGCTTGATTCCTCTTATTTGGCTGTCATTAACCTCTCTAAGGAGGGTTTCATACTTCAAGTCCTCCTCATTCCTCACTCCTTTGATAACATCCTCAATCATCTGCTCATAAGCGTAATCCACTAGCAAGCCCTTGAAAGAAACTACTTTCGCCCCGGCTATGTGCGACAGGCATTTCCTTGCCATGTCCATTCTTTCCTCAAGGCTAAAGGTGTGCCTACTTTTTTTAGAAGGATTCTCTAATATTGCTGCGTGCACTTCCCTAAACCCTAATTCTTCTTTTGCTCTCCTTATTATGTCGATATGCCCTTTGTGTATGGGGTCTGCTGAGAATGGGACTGCTGCTGTTTTGCTTTTGTTCTCTTCTTTTTGCCTTTCATCAGCTGCCATGAATGATGTAACTACTGATTAGTTTATAAAATTTTTGCTTATTTTTCCCCTCTTGAAAGAAAGATTTTAAATAAAACACTTCATTCCTCCACTGCGCAAGATGACCAGGATAATAGGCACAGGAACAATAAGAGGGAAAACCTACACCTCTAAAAAGCCCTACGAAGTCGACTTGGCACCGGTTGAAGAATACATAAGCAAACTCGACCAAGCCCTGGGCACAGAGCAGAACGTAAGGGAAAGGAAATTCGTAGAGCTCACCACCTATTTTCTCCAAGCAATACGAAAAATGAAAAAGGAACAACTAGAATACCTGGCAAACGAGCTCCAAAGCAGGCTTGAAAGAATGGCTTCCCTCTACCAAACAACGCTAGACGAGCCAGAAGAGCACCTCAAACAAGTAAAAGAATACAGGAAACTAGAGAAGCTGATAAAAGAGAACATACCTCCTGACATAATGGAGGCTGTCAAGATGTACGAAAGAGCCCGGGATGCTCTTGACAAGGCAAAACAAGAACTGCCATCTATGCTTGAAGAGAAGATTAGTTAATAATTCTTAAGCTAAAAATAAAATAATGCCCCCGCCGAGAAAGTCGACTTCGTCTCGTTCCTTTCGAACAAGTCCGAAAGTATTCGAACTCGGGTCAATGCCTCGAGAGGGCATTGTGATTGATTGTCCAAGCAAAGGCTTACCGGACTACACTACAGGGGCATTTGAAAACAATAAGCTCAAATGGCTTGTTGCTTCTTCTCAGAAGATTCGGATTTAATTTATATATGTTTCGTCTTGCATTCTTAGTGTAAAAAGACCCAGTAGGTTAGCAGGTTGATGATGGTGAGCGGCAGCCCGATTTTGAAGAAATCCCAGAATGTGATGGAAACATCTGCTCTTCTCTCAGCTTTGTGGAATATGATGATGTTGCTGGCTGCGCCCATTATGGTCATGTTTCCTGCAATAGTGCTTCCCACTGCAAGGGCTATTAGCCCGTGCACAGGCACTTGTACGTGCTGGAGCAGGGGAAGGTATAAGGCTACCAGTGGGACATTGCTTATGAGCTGGCTGAGGATGGTGCTGATAATGAGTATCATTGGAGTTGATACTATGTCCAGTTTCAGGTTTTGTATTGCCGATTGGAAAAACCCGGTTTGCCAAACGCTTTGCATAAGGATGAACATTGCTGCGAAGAAGAGCAGGGTGTGCCAGTCCAGCTTCCTCATGATGTGGAACTTGCGTGAAATAGCTCTGTAAATTAGTATTGGCGCAGCGCCTGCCAGGGCGATTAATACCATGTTAAGCTCAATGTGAAAAAAGTAGAGGATTATCTTGGCTGCAATGAGGATGATGACCAGGGCCAGGGATAGCTTGGCTATAAGAGCCAGCTGAGGGTTCTTTATTTTTTCAGGCTCACGCTCTTTTGCTGTTTTATGGTTATGGAATTGCTCCTTAAAGAAGAGCTTTAACAGAAGGAACAGCAAGCCCAGACTGATTAGGGTCGGGATGATGAGGCGGCTGAAGAATTCGCCAAAAGGGTTGTTGATGTGGTTGGCTATGAGCAGATTCTGGGGGTTGCCTATCGGGCTCATCACGCTCCCGATTGTGATGGAGAATGCCAGTGCAAGGATGAGCAGCTTTGGGTTTAGCTTGTGCTGCTTGGCAAGCAACAACATGATGGGAGTCCCGACTATTGCGAGAGTGTCATTCATCAACAGTGCTGAGCTGATTCCAGCGCTGAATATGATGAAAAGGAGGAGTGCATCAAGGCTTTTTGCCTTGCGAAATAATTTGTAGGAAACATGGTGAAGATAGCCGCTGTCCTCAAATGCCTGGCCAACAACGAACATCCCGAAAAGGAATAGCATGACATCCATTTTTATTGACTTAATGGCGTCAAGAAAAGATATGCTGCCTGTCAGGAGAACTGCCAGGCCGCCAAAGCTCATAATCTGCCACACCTTAAGCTTCACTCTGCCAACCTTTCTGACGATAATCAGGCAGAAAACAATAGCGAGCACTATTAAAGGGATTATCATCAGGCACCCGCAGCATTGGTTAAATAAAAATCTTTCTAATGTTAGAAGCCTTGGTGCTTGTTAAGAAGACTACTAGTTACACTGTTGGCTCTCAAATAATTTGTATGGGCCCAGGGGGGTTCGAACCCCCGACCACTCGATTACTTTCAAACCGCCGTTCAAAAGCTTCAAAACGGATGTTTTGTTAAGAGTCGAGTGCTCTAGTTTCCAAGCTTTGCAAAGTCTTTCTTAGTTCGGAGGACTTAACGAAGTTAACGTCCTCCTTAACTGCTTTCCCTTAAGGCTTTTGCAAAGCCTTACCGGACTGAGCTATGAGCCCGTTTAGGAGGGAAAAATTAAAGGATTATTTAAATATGTTTCTAATTCACAATAAGTATAAGTATATATAGCTGATTAGATTACCCCTATTTCATGACTCAGCTCATCTGGGCTAACCAGGGAATTTATACTCCTATAATGGAGCGCGCTGCCAAGTTAGAGGGTATGCCTGTTAATACTCTAAGGGATTATGTTCGGGCTGGCTTGGTCGTGGTTCCTGCTAACAAGAACCACAAGAACCTTCAGCCGATAGGGATTGGCAAGGACTTAAAGGTTAAGGTCAATGCTAACATCGGCGCTTCTCCTGAGAAATCAGGGTTGGAGGAAGAACTGAAAAAAATGAGTGTTGCCCTGGATGCAGGCGCTGATACAATAATGGACTTGACAGTTCTTAATGATTACAAGCAGATAGACTCTATCAGGAGGGAGCTGATAAAAAGATGCCCTGCTCCTTTTGGCACAGTGCCAATATACCAGGCAGCTGCTGAAGCAGGCGGCTATGAGAATATGAGCTTAAAAAATTATCTGAAAGTTTTTGAAAAGCACGCCAGGGACGGAGTGGACTTTGCAACTGTGCACGCAGGCGTGACTCATAAAGCTATTCCTTTGCTCGAGAAAAGAGTGCTTGGAGTTGTGAGCAGGGGCGGAGCTTTCCTAGTTCACTGGATGAGGAAGCACGGCAAAGAGAACTTCCTTTACAAGCACTTTGGCGAGGTGCTTGAGATTGCAAGAGAATACGATGTCACGATCAGTCTTGGAGACGGCTTAAGGCCAGGAGCAATAGCTGATGCCAGCGACGAAGCCCAGCTTTATGAGCTGAACACTCTGCGCGAGCTTGCAGAGAAGTGCCATGATTACGAAGTGCAGGTGATGATTGAAGGCCCAGGCCACGTGCCCCTTAACCAAGTCAAAAAGAACGTTGTGCTGGAAAAAGAGATGTGCCGAGGAGCTCCTTTCTACGTCCTAGGCCCATTACCCACAGACATTGCTGCTGGCTACGACCACATAGCAGCAGGCATTGGCGGAGCACTAGCTGCTTATCACGGAGCAGACTTCCTGTGCTACGTCACACCGAAAGAGCACATAGGGCTTCCAGACCTTAACGACGTCAGAGAAGGAGTTATTATTACCAAGCTCGCAGCTCACATAGCAGACGTTGCAAGAGGCAACAGTCAGGCGTTGGAGAGGAACAGGAAGATGTCAGAAGCACGTAGAAACTTTAACTGGAACCTTATGCAGGAATTATCCCTTGACCCTGAGAAGTTCAAGGAGTTAAGAAGAGCAGAGTGCGAGAAGAACCCTGAGCTTGAAAACATGCAAGGCTGCTCAATGTGCGGAGAATACTGCGCAATGAGGGTTTATAGTAAGGATAAATAAAGATAAATAAAAATGGGTAAATAAAAAAGCCGTGGCTAGTTGATTATTTTTTCTGTGCTCTTTTCTGTGCTCTTTCTTGCTTCCTTAATATTTTCCCTTGCAACCTCCTCGAGAAGAGCATAGTCAGTTTTGTTCTGCTCTAGCAGAGAATCTATCTCATTATTTCTGTTCGATGAATTAAGCAGCTTCTTGAAGAAGTCCTTTTTCTCATCCTGGGTAAAGGTGTTGACTTCCTTGAAGAATTTTTCCTTGTTGTTCCCTTCGTATTCATTGAAGACTTCGTCAAGATAAGTGTTCAGTATTTCAGGCATTATAGCTTTTTGGTACTCAATAATGGCGTGTTTATAATCTTTATTATCATCCCTTCTCTTATCTGTTCTGAGATAGTTGAGCATGTAAGATATAAAGCTGTGCTTGAACCCTGGTGTGTCCTGGTAATTAATTATGGCTTTTACAAGGGTGCTATGAGCGGTGTTTACAAGCAGATAATTATAAAAAGCTTCTGTACTCTTTCCTTTCTCGTTGTTAGTTCCATAAGAGGAAAGAATAAGGTCAGAAATAAAATCTCCGGCTTTTGAATCAGAAATCTTGTCAGAAATCTTGGTTCTTCTGATAATGCCAAAAGGCTTGTAAAGGAAAAGGCTGCCTGTTTCTTTTCCAAGCTTATTAAGAATGTCCTTTTTATCCCAAAATAAGACTTGGGTGTTGATGTTGTTGAACAACTCATTATCTGCAAAAAGGGCATTCGCAATGAATTTCTCCAATGCCTTCTCATTAATATTATATTGCTTCCTCTCCTCTGCAAGTCTTTGCTCATTTTCCTTTTCTGTCTCCCGTCTTTGCTTCTCAACTGCCAGCTGGTTTTTCTTCTTGTTTTTTTCTTGCTGTTTCCTCTTTTTTTCTTGTATTTTCCTCGCATTCTTCTCTGCTTTTATCTTGTATTTCTCCATATGTCTCTGTTCCTTTTTTTCCTCTCTTTTAGCCTTGTTTATCTCATACTTTCCCTTTACCTTGTCATAAACTCTGTCAACATAATTAATAACAGGTTTAGTGGTGTATTTGTGAACAAAAAGGCCTGCTTGTTTTCCTCTCTTATACGCTTCTCTACCAGCAACATACCCTCCTTTTGCGATTCCTATTGTACCCACGCCAATAATTCCGAAAACACCGCCAATAAGAACAGCAACCCCTGTTGCTCCGTATTTCAGTCCTTTTCCTGTCAGCCTTAAACCATAACCAGCAACCTTTTTAGTTGTGCTCCACCCTCTTGAAGCATTATTTGAGAGATATTCTCCAAAAAGAGTGCTTTTCTGGCCAAACTTATTTGTGAACTTCGAAATCTTATCTTCCAGGTTGAAGGTTACTTTGGCGAACTTACCAAAAGGAACAGCTCGTATATGCAGCCTCTCTTCGAGCATATCTTTTTTTATTTGTTCTTCCTCCTCTTTTCTCGTCCACTTCTCTACTCTTTTCTCAGCAGCTTCTGCAGCACGCTTCTCCTTCCACTTGGCGAATGCAGTATAAGCTTTTTTAGCTGGCTTGACCAGAAGATTCTTTCCAGAGAACTCAATAAGCTTAAAAGGCCAGTACATGAGAGCGTTGTTGGCAACAGCATTGAAGGGCTCGAATTCAAAAGCAAAAGGATTATTCATATACTGCCTCATCACGCTATAATCATATTTCACTTCTTCAAAAACCGCGGAGTTTTTTGTCTTAAAGGCACCAACTGTGACAGCAGAGTCAAGCACGTTTGTTAGAGCAATTTGGGCTATACCCCCGCCATAGGTGTAATCATCAAATAGGTCAATAATATTTTCTAATTTCTCAGGATTCCTTGAGAAATCTATACCCTCTTTTCTTCTTTTGAAATAAACAAGTCTCCCCTTTTGTTTTAACTCATAAACTTCTTTCAAGGATAATTTCTTCCTGCTCATGGTTTTGAAAAGCTTTTCCTCTGAGAGCAACTCAACGAGTTCTGTAATAGTCTTACACCTCAGCTCATCGTTAACATAGCGATTAGCAAGATGGTAATCAGGATCTTGCATATCCCGCTTGAATTGTTCATGATTTTCTTTTGATAAATAAAGTCTTATCGGATTGCTTAGCTTTAATATTGCATTAAGAAGCAACGAGGTGTGCCACTCCTTGTCTGCTCCCAAAGAACTCTCCTTATCTGCCTTGAGATAATCAAGCAGCATTTCATAGTAATGCGAAGCAACACAGTCAAGAATCTTACTCATCTGTCCCTTGACCAGTTCTGTCCTCTTTAAGTCAACTTTCAGGTTCTTGGAATTAACAATAGCAATAAGAGGCTCGATACCAGTACGTTGTTCTCTGGGAAGATCAGAATCATCATACTCCCACTTGGAGAGCGAGACTGATTCAAGATAAATATTCTTATTAAATATGTAAATTCCAGAATTGTTATTTTCTTTTCTGAATCCTACGCTGATATCCAGGCCTTGGGTGTTGAAAACATACTTGTTCAGAGCCAATTCCTCGAGCTTGAGAGGTTTGTTAATTCTTCTTCTATTCATATAAACAGGAATAGTGAAGAACTTGGATGCCTCTTTTATCTTCACAGCCTCTGGAGTTGTTGAGCCTTTAATCAAGGAAACCAGGCTTTTTTTGAGCGAGAACTTGTTCTTGTAAACAGTGATTCTTGTGCCTTCTTTTAACTCACTCCTCTCTGGCTCAGAAAACTTGAGCTCGCCTTGCTTGGTGTTAATAGATATCTTGTAAGCCTCTGGTACAGCTTCCTGTGTTTTTTCCTCATCCTTTTCTTCATTTTTTTTCTGAATTTGCAGTGCTGATTCAAAGATTACTTCATTGGAGCCTGTTTCAAGAGCTGAGAGTAGTCCTATAGCAAACTCAGTGCTTGCTCCTGAATCATCTCCTGTGAAGACTCTTGAGAGAACATGATTAAGCTTCTCAATCGGCATTCCCTGACCATCATTCCATATGGAGAATCTTCCTGGTTTTGCAGTTATCTTTATCTTGGTAACTCCTGGTGAGCCGCTCGCAGCTGATAATAAAGCTTTGGCATAATCATACTTGTCAGTGAAAAGAGACTTAGCTACTGTTTTGAGCATCTCATCCTGCTGGAAAGTGAAGCCCACAGGATTCTCCTCTATGATTTCCTCAAGTCCATCAGTCTCAGCCTTATTCTTGACCATGATATAAGCCTCCTTTTTCATTGCTTTTTTGGGAGAGAAGGTAATCAAGCATTTTCTTGCCAACACTCTCATTATAATAATCCTTTCCGCTTGCAACAGCTAGGAACAAGAGCAAGGCAGCATCTTTTTTCCTTCTATAGCCTAGCTTAATAATATCTTGAATGTATTCAGAATGAGTGTTAAGGAGAAGAGTGTCCTTTATACTGAAGACAGAACGAATTTTTTTCATTGAACCAAATAATCCTTTCTTGCTTTCTTCATTTTTCTTAATAGTAGCCTCTTTCTTCTTCTTGTAAAAAGATGAGTAACGATATTTGTCATACATGTCCATAGCACTGTTTTGGTTCCATTTGGCATTGGCTTTTACGTTCTGAAGCTCTATGAAGGGCTCATCAGTCAAATCCTTTTTATCTCCGAGATTAGCCAGTTTTATCTTAAGATAATACTTTGACAACGGAGATTTCTTGAACTCTTCGTTAACATAATGCAGGAAGCTCTTCTGCTTCTCGTCCAGCTCTGCTTCATCAAAAGCAACAGGAACATAGTATGATGATGTTATATCCTCTGTGTGGCCGAACTTGTTAACAAAACTGGTCCTTGGAGACCCCCAATAGTCGTGCTGGTCAAATGAGACGCTGCTCTTCTTGAAAATCTTTTTACCGCTCTTTAAGAGGAGCTCTGCAAGCCTGTCCTTGCTGTTTGCATAGAGAATCTCGTTCTCATCCCACTTATCATGCTTTATGGTTATATCAAGGAATTCCCTGAAACTAACAGGATTATTCCCAAGATCATAGAACAGCTCGGTGTCAAGTATTTCTGGTGCAAGAACATCCTCTAACCTTCTCTTGTTAGCTGTCAGGCTTTTCAGCTTTTTATCTATTCTCCACCATGACCCAAACCATCGTAGCTCATCGTTCTCCTTATTTCTCTGATGAATTTTCTCATCAATGTACTTTACAGCAAAGTTCCAAAGCTCTGCTTCTTCATGATTGGTTCCTTCACTTGCTATGCAGTATTTTACTTCCACACGCTTCCAGGAGCTGGTCCTCCAATCATATTGTGCTTCTTCTTCTTCCTTCCATATATAGCTCTCTTTTCTCTCATTTCTGTTCCTGACAAGTTGTTCAAGCTTCTTGAAAACATTCTTGGCAAGGTTGTCTTTTTGCATAATAATCATCCTCTTAATTCTGTGATAATGAGCATCCTCCTCAATATGTTCTCTTGTGATGTCATAACTCAAGTACTTGGAGCTGGCAAGAATTTGAAAGTTCCATCCAGAAATGAATTCTCTTCCCTCACCCAAGAGGATTCTGTGGTTGAAGAGCTTGTAAAAAGGCTCGTTAGATACCCCGATTACTCCTTCCACTCCCTTACCTTCAAAGCGCATCTTAACAGCGCAATCCACATCAAACTCCTTATTTACCTGGATTTTGTCAACAAAAATGGGTGTTTCAATCATCTCGCAGAAATGGGATATGACCTCTTTGGCTTCTTCAACAAATCTCTTGGCAGGTTCCCTGTTCCTTGGCTCCATGTAGATCCTTACTTCTGTGCCTTTTTCCCTGTACTTATCGTTTTTCATCTGGTAGCACTTGGAGTTGAAGTTATTGTCCTTGCTATCAAACACCAGGCGCCAGCTCTCATTCTTCTTGGTTGACTCTACAACCACGTTTTCAGGGTCAAGGGCGAAAGCAGAGGCAAAGCCTATACCGAAACGTCCCACAGTCTCAAGGTCATATTTCTTGCTAGAGGCAAAAAGGTTAGTGAGGAATCTTTTTCTCTCCTCATGGTTCATTCCAGTACCATAATCCTCGCAGCTGATGACAAGTTCAACAAGAGACTTATCCTTAATGCTTTCAAGAGCAGAATTCACCAAGACACTATTCCTGTTTTTTCCCATTTCTGTCTCAAGATGGTCATAGAATACCCTGACAGGGCTGTACTGCCTTATCCTTACCCTATCCTTTAAAACCTCCTTGATGTACCTTGCAGACTCTCCTACGAGCTCTTCAAACTCTTTTTCTTCAGGATAAACCTTAAGAAGGCTGCTTATGAAATTAACTCTTCTCTCACTTAGTTCCCTGATGTATTCCTCTTTTGTCTTCTTCTTTTTTATTATGGTGCCTGCTGCATTATCATCATTTTTTCTGTTATTCATTATTCGGCCAAGTATTTTCTTGACCATTCTGTTAGGCGAATCATTAGATCCCTCATCAGAGTAGTCAACCCTCAATTTGGAGAACATGAGCAGGTCAAAGTAAACCAGTTTTTCCTTGTCATTCCCTAAGAGCTCTGCAATCTGCCTTGAGAAGCCAATGTCATCCACAACTATGTTCTCGAGCAGCTGGTCAAGGGATTCGAATTTCTTCTCAATACTATGTTTTATTTTGTTGTCCTTGAACAGGTCGTAGCCAAGAAGATTCTTGAGCATTAAGTGATATGACCTTAACAGCTGGTTGCCTTCTCTCTTTCTTAATACCCTATAGTTGTAAATGTCTGCGTAAGAGTTGTAGCGCTTCTGGATGATATCCTCTTTTCTGGACTTGCCAAGAGAGAAGGCGTTATTTTTTAAGGTTTCAAGATAATTCTTTCCCACCAACTCTGCGACTTCATCAGAATAGCCTTGTTCATCAATAACAAGCTGCTTGTTCTTCATCTGCTCTAGCTGGTTCAGCCTTGGAAAATTGCCTATTCTTATCAACTCAAGATACTGCTCAAGAGCCTCACCTTCAAGCAAATAGTCAAGCTTGAAATTGATGTCAATTCTTGAGGTTCTGGCATCCCTGGCATTTTGGACTAATTCTCTGAAGCACCACATAGGCTCCCTGAACTCATCAATAACTCCTTGCGTGACTGCAAGGGCTGCTTCCTGCTCCTCTTTTTTTTTCTGATTAAGAATCTTATTCACCGTGTCCAAGCCATTAATGCCATTAATGCCAGTAATGCACTTGCCATTCCCGCCATCAACCTCACCCTTTCCATCACCTTTTCCATCACCCTCATCTTTTTCATGCTCATAAACCCCTGTATCAGCAATGCCTGTAATGCTTTTATCTATTTCATTCATGACCATGGCTTTGCTTTTTTGCTTTAATGTATCATAAACACTGGTCATCGTGTACAAGTATGCTGTGGAATCGCTCGTGTTGAGATATGTTTCTAAGCCTGACCCATGATGCTTTCTACCTCTGGGTGAATCAACTGCGCTAATCTTAATTTCTTGTACTTCTTCTCCTTCTACATCAGTAAGCTCTTTTTTCATTTCAAAGCCTCTCTTACATCAGCTACTAGCTTAGGATAATTCTTCTCCAGCCAGATTTGGACTCCCATGTTCTTTTCACTCTCTCCTAACACCGTGAGTTTTGAAATAATCATTCTGCTGGTGTCCTCGTCTGCTTTCTGAAATTTTTCCATGAAGCCTTTCTCATCATACTTCTGGGAAGCAACATAATCAAATGGGTTAATTCTTGCCATCATCTCCCTTATCAGTGTGGTTGAAGCATCATTTGAAGCATCATTTTCACTTCCTTCTCTGATCTTTGCGAACTGGAACTTGAGGTTAGGCGAGAGTAGTTTTAAGTCAGCTCTTGAGAGGATTTTTTCCAGAGAGTCCCATTCCGGGTCAAGCTCCTTAATCCACGCCGGGTGCTGGGTTAGTAATGCCAGTCTTTCAATATTGCCGAGCTCTCTCTTCACCAGCCTCTTGCCAAGCTTTGCATCCTGCCTGGTTCTTATGAGGTAGAAACCGTGCTTTGCAAGCACATCATTCTCAACCTCCATGATTCTCTTACGCGCTAATTCAGTATCAAGCACTACGTGATTGTTTTGGATTAATGAATTAAGGATGTTCTCAGGAAGAGCACTACAAACTCTTGTTTTGACATCTGTTTCATGCCTGTGCCGAGCGTATGCAAAATAGAACACGCTTGGTTTTATTCCGTTCACAAAATATATCTCGTATATCTCTTGCTGATTGGCCTTCTCTTGCAAAAAAGCCTTTATAACCCCTCTTCTGTCTGGTGTAATAGTGGTTGCTATGTTTTCAGAGGAATAATTCCTTGTGTCTCCCACTATTTTTTCAAGTTGCCTTATCTCGTTGTGCAGCCTTTGCAAGTAATCCTGTCTCAACACCAGGCTTAACTCTTTTCTTAGCATGTTTTCGCTTAGAATACTCTTTCTTAGCTTGCGAAGCATGTGAGTTGGGGTGTCAATTTTGCTGTGAATTACCACGCAGTTCTCAAGGAAAGATTTTTCCATCACAAAAGATTTCTCTGTGCCAGCTTCATTGTTCATAAGCAGATTTGGATGTCTGAAGTATTGGAAAAAATCTAGTTCTCTTAGTTTACTGTTTTCTTGTTGTTCATTATCCCCCTTATTATCTCCTGAGGACACACGCACTGGCTCTTTTGTTCTCGCAACATATTTTAGGCCAATCCTGATGTTACCCAGGATGGGCTCATGCATGAGCATCTTCTCAATCAGTGAGCTGCTCTTTTCAAAGAATGCATCAATCACTAGGTAAGTGCATGATAAGGCAGGGTTCATAACTGAGGCTGTTTTCTGGTTTGGGGAAACAATTATGAAACGATTTCCCAGATATAATTCTCCTAGTTCTCTTGAGAGCTGGGGGGAAAACCCTGTTTTGTCAATATGGATTGGCTCTTCTTTACGATATTCCTTTTGAAGATAAGGATGAGTTAGCATCCCGAGATGCTGGAGCACAGCCAGGTATTGTTCTTTTTCTTTTTTGCAGAGTTGGTAGAGATGCTCCTTTTTTTCTTTAATTCCTATTTCTCTTTGGCTCATTTTTCATCGCCTGCTACAAGGCATTTGATTGGGTGTTCAAAATTAGTGTGAAACTCGTACATCAGATTGGCAAGCTGGTCTGAGCTGCATATAAAATTGAGTTTGAGGTGCTTGCTCAGATTCGGATTGTTTTTCTCCTCTTTGAAATCCTTTGCAACGTAGAGGTGGGAATTCTCTACTGCGTTCTCCTCAATGGCTAGGAAGAACTCCTCTGGTTTTTCTTCAAGAACTGCTCGTATAGCAGGTGGGATGCCTGCATTGGAAAGCATTTCTCCAGAATAGAATGGGCCAAGCACATTTCTCTCAACCTTGATTATGCCCATGGGTTTTAGCTGGTTGAGAGCGTTATACACATCCTCTGCTCCGTAGCCAAAGCAGGCATTGTCAAAGTAGTTGGAAAAGGTCGGATTGATCTTGTCCCGAGTTAGCAATGTTGCTGCCCTGTTATTTTGGAGTAAGAGGATAGAATAATAATTCCACATCATTTTGGCAGGGTCATAGCCTCCAATAAGTAGTTCGTACTCGCTCACTTTAGGTTCCTCATTCACAGAAAGTATTTTCTCTATTCTTAGTTCAGGATTATTTGTAGGGAATTCTGCTTTTAGCAGGGAATCATAAAACACAATCTCTTGTAACAGGCTCCTGTTCTTTGAGAAATCAGGATGGTCTGTGTGGAGCTGGGCGATGATGTCCTCAACTACTTTTTCACGGCTTGGAAGCTTGCTAAGCTTTCTCTCAGCAGCCTCTTTCTTGGCAATCAGGTCGGTAATGGTTGCCAGGTGCAAGAATCCTGATTCATTATCAACCCTTATAGAATCATAGATGCCAAAATCCTTGGTTTTTCTTAGAAAGCCTGTCTGCTTGATTATCTTCGCAAGCTCAGCATCGCAGCTGAGGTCAAGCTCTTTTGCCTTGGAGAGAGAAGCGCTTAGTTTAGTAAGGTAAGTTTCTTTTTTTTCACCTTTTAGCTCTATGATGCTCATATGAATCACGCACTCTGCTCAGCAATAAAAATTAAAAATAAATGAAAACTAAAAATAAACACTTTAGCATGTTATTTTCATGCATCCTGCTGGGCACCGGGGCGTGGTGGGGCGGTATACTTTTGCTTGCCTTGCTCGTCGCCTTGCTCGTCATGCATAAAGCCTGATTGGTCGCCTCTATTGTCCTCTCCCTTGCCTTGCTTTATGCTCTTGGCATACTCTATGCAAATCTCCTTGGCTTGGGCGAGGCGGTCCAAATCAATACCCTGCACCCCTTCTCTTGCTTTAGCATCTTGGTTAAGGTCTGGATGGGTGATTCTTACTTTGCTTCTGAAAGCAGCCTGAATTGCAGTCTCATCATCCCCTAGTTTCAAACCAAGGGTTGTATAACCGTCTTCTACTTCCTTTATGTTCTTGTAAGCTTCCTTGACTCTGTTAAGCTCGATCTTCTTTTTCACGTCCTCAGCAACCCCTGCTGTCAACCTTAATGTTTCTTGTTTGAAGAGCGGCTCGTTCAGGGCTTTGTGCTGCTCTACCAACTTGCCCATGTCGAGCATGGCGTATTCTATGGTGGTGTTGAATAACTCCCTGACATTGATTATTCTTTCAGCCTGGGCTTGGATGTCTTCGCCCATTTTCAGCAATCGGGTCTGGTTCTTAATCTGGGCTTCATAGTTCTCTATAAGCATTTTCACAGGCTCCTGTACCAGGCCAAGGTTGGTCTGCATGACTTCCAGTTCTTTGAGATAGGCTTTGTTTCCATCCATTCTGTTATCGATGAACCTTCCCACCACGCCTGCTTCATTAATACTCTTTTCAGCAGCTTTTAGGTTTCTTTCAGTCTCAAACAGTCTCTTTTCAAGATCATAATACGCTTCCTCCTGTTTTTCCTTGCTGGTCAGCTCAAGCTGTGATTGGAATTCTCTCTTCTCTAATATAAGGTTCTTTATTTTTTCCATATCACCGTATTTCTTCTGCCTGCATTCGTCCCTGTCCTTGTAAAGGGAGTTTATGTCATCTGAGACCTCACTCTCTGCGTTTTCAAAGTATGTTGACTCCTCTACGAGTTTCTCGTCCATGTTTTTTAAGTGCGAATAAGCTGCTGTGAGTGCTGTTGAGGGTGAGAGGAAGTTCATTTTCTGGGCTATTTTGCCCAGTTTCATTTTTGAAAGCGCTTTGATTACAATCCTCTTGGTTCTCTTCAAGTCATTACCTTCAAGAATAGCGTTAAAGTCTTCTTTTGCACTTCCTGTCTTGACTATGTCGGTCTGAACTTTCTTGATTAGCTTTTCAAGCTCTTGCCCTTTCTTAGCTATCACTTGTTTGGTAATTTCAACACGGTCTTTTCTTCTTTCAAGCTCCTTGATTTTTTCCTGATAGAAATTAGTGACCACGTAGTTTAGGTCCTTTTCTTTGAGTTCAGCTGTCAGTTGGGCACTGTAACCTTCTTTTTCTTCTCTGCCGTTTCCATTTCCTTTGTCAAATTCTTTGGTTGACATTTTTTATCCCTCCTCCATTCAATCTCATTATGAGCGTTTTTGAGCGTTTTCTATGCTCACATCTTCACTTACGCCCCTTTTTTCAGCCCACCTCTTTTTAGCCTAAGGAACGGGATGTTATTTATAAATCTTTCTAATTTTAATTCTTTATGAGTGGTGACAACAAAAATTTCCTGATTAGTAGTAAAAATACAAAGATTTAAATACGGGCGCTGTTTACTATCGCTTACTCATGCCAATAAATATATCCGCGGGATGATGAGAAAATGAAAAATATGAAATCTACAGAAGAACAAAAAGGACAATCAGAAGATGAGCAAAAAAGCGAAATTCTAGACACCTTAAGCCAGCTAAAAGATAAGACTGTAAAGACAGGCAAGAAGCTAAAACAAAACCTGGAGCAAAAGGTTGCAAGAGAGAAAGCCAAAATCCAGAAAGAAATGGGAGAAGCAGACCTAAAAAGCAGTGTTGAATACTACAAGCAAAAAACTCGGTCTGGCTTTAACAGGTTCCGAAAAAACCCGCTAGGTACAATTGGGAAAGCCATGCTCAAAGGCAGTGCAAAAACCACAACTTATGTTACCAAGAAATCAGGACGATCATTATCCCACAAGATAAAGGAAAGGGCCGATCAAGCTCTCCAGTCTCTTAAAGATAAAGCCTCAGGAGCAGTCAGCGAGCAGGTTGCTAAGAAAGGACTGAACGGGATGGACAAGGCAGAGCAAATAGCCTTTGCCTCAAGCTACCTCCTTGCCAAGAAAGTTGGATTGGCTGTTGAAGCAGGCAAAACCATTTGGGGCAAATTAAAGAGGGAGGCTACAGCTGCAACCATGAAAAAGGTTTATGAGTCATACCTTCCGGGCTCAGATGTTCTCGTGAGCAAAGCTGTCCAGTTTTATGATAATGATACTGACAACATGCACCTTGGTGGTGAGGATGGAGACGTAAGCTATGGTATTAGCAGCACAACCACAAAGCGAGTCACAGGCAAACTCAAATCATTCCAGGTAAACACGCAATACAAGCATACAGCAGAAACCACGGGAGAGGTCATCCGTGTTAGCCTAGACTTAAAGTATGCGGATTGCAACAGGAACAAGAGCAAGGAAACTGTTAAAAAAGAACTTGACACTCTTGTACAACAGGCGATAAGAGACTTGGATGCCCTTGAGAACGTAAGAGAAATCAGCAAGGACGGCAGTATAAACTTTGAAGCAGAAGGCAGAGAAGCAAAGAGTAGTTACACTTACAAGATTAGCAAGAACGGCAGGCATGCTGCAGGAGACGGAGTAGAAATATCCCTATTTTACCTTCCCTTAAAAAAGAGCGATCCTAGCATTAACGTGACTTACGGGATGTATTCAAAACAAGTTGCGTCTCCTGGACTAGGTGGAGAGATGGTGTAAGAATAATTGTTTATTACAAACTTTTTTCTTATCAATTTCTGTTTTATCTCTTTTATTTCTGTTTTATCTCTTTTGAGTTAGAAGAAAAGAGCGCCACGACCCGGATTGTCGCAGCAACAGAAATCCAGGATTTCTGAAGTCTCATTCGAACCGGGGCTCCCTTATCGGGACAAGCTCGCTGGAAAGGATTCCAGGCTTGCGCAATACCGAGCTATGCGACCGTGGCATATTTCGAAGAACAGTTTATCAGTTTATAAAAATTGTTGTTTCAAAATCATATATTCTTGGATGGTTTGAGTATTGTTTCTTCTTTTTTCTTCTGCTCAAGCTCTTTGAACGAGAAAAGCTGTGCTGGCCTGTGAGCTCCTTCCATCCTAGTCTCTTTTAATGGAGTGATGATTCCTGTTTCCTTGACTTTTTTCCTGAAATTCCTCTTGTCAAGCCTTTTCCCAAGAATAATCTCATACACTTTCTGGAGCTCTGTGAGCGTGAACTTCCCAGGAAGCAGTTGAAAGGCAATATTAGTGTATTCTATCTTGTTCCTTATCCTTTGGAGAGCAGACTCTAATATTGTGTTATGGTCGAATGCCAGTTTTGGGATGTTATCAACAGAGAACCATCTGACATCAGCAGCATCAGTTGTAGCTTCCAGCTTAAGATGGTCAGAAGAGATAAGGGCGTAATACGCCACAGTAATCACCCTGGTTCTCGGGTCCCTTCTGGGCTCTCCGAAAGTTGCTAGCTGCGCCAGGTAAACCTCCTTGACACCAGTTTCTTCCATCAACTCTCTCTTAGCAGCGCCTTCCAGGTCTTCTTCCATGCCCACAAATCCTCCTGGAATAGCCCACATCCCCTTAAAAGGCCAGCTCTTTCTCTTTATTAAGAGCACTTTCAAATCATTGCTCTCGACAGTGAAGATGATGATGTCCACGGTTACTGACGGCTTTTCGTACTTTGCAAGGTCATAAGTCTTAGCACTCTCCCTGTAAGGCTTGAGGTGTTTGTAGTATTGCTCTATGAACTTAGCATGGTCAAAGGCTAGTTTTGGCAATTCTGCCTTAGGAACCACTTTCACTTCAGAAACATTAAAGCCAGGCTTCATCACCCTTAGCAGCTTGCCCTTGTCCACGTGCAGCTGGATTGCAAACACAGTGGTGTTTCCTCCGCGAGGGTCTGCGCCTGAATCATAAGTCCTTATCTGGTGAAGCTCAACAGTTCTCCCTAGCTCATGGAAGGTGAGAGTGTTAGGGAAGCCAGAGAAATCTCCAGAGACATCAAGGTTAAGCCTTTGCTTCAGCACTCTAAGCACAGCGTTCTGCAGGCTCTCAAAAGGCTCCTGCTTGCCGCCAGGAAGAGCCCAGTAATCCTTGTAAGGCTCACCTTTCCTCTTGACGAGAAGAAGCTCTTTCCCATTCAGATCAAATATTATGTCGACAGAGTTCATCACGCTGGATTCGTAGGTTTGAATAAAGGTTTTCTTTGCATCCATTGGTTAGTGTAATGGTTACATTATTTATAAATTTTTTGAACAAAAGATTGCATTGAAAAATTGATAATAAAACAACCCTCTCGTCTCTGTGTAAATCAGTTAAACATAAGCTAATTAAACATTAGCTCTAATGACTTTCAGGTTGGTATCTGATATCCTGACTTTGGCAACAGTTCCCCTGTTGAAGGGGTAGTGCACAATGGAGTCGATGCTTATTTCTCCAACATTATCATTAAGTGAGGTGAAAATCATTTCTTCTCCTTTCCTTAGCTCTCCTTCAGCCAACTGATAGACTCTGCCGGCAGGATAAGGCTCTGTCATTATGAACCTGGCATACTGCTCTATCTTAGGAATGGCTCCGCTCTTGTGATGATGAAAGTAATAAACTGAACCATACCAGCCTGTTGTGCCTGCAGGCGTGGCAATAATCATTCCTGAGCAAGTAGTTTTTTCAGTTATTCCCTTGAGCTCAACGAACTGCTTGCTCATATCATCCCTTATTTTCTCGCCTATGAAAACAGTCGTGGTTGCGCTCTGCAACTTTCTCCCGTTCTTTTCAACCTCCAACCTGATCCAATCCTCAACCCAGTACTCGCCGGTTTTCATTTTCCTCAAAGCCTCTTGTATGTTCCTTATGTCATAATAAGTGTTTGCACCCACACTACTTTGATAATCAGAATTAACAGGGATAAGCAAGGTTTTATCGTCAAGCTTGTGAGACACTATTTCCACAGCCCAGTCACCTCCTCCGGACATCACTGCCTTTCTGCTACTTACCATTTGCCTGGTTATGTCCTCTGCCCAGAGTATGTTTTCTCTCTTTATCCCGTCTCTTACAAGCACTTCCCTGAACTCTTTCTGCCTTTCATGGCTTTCCAGGATGTTCTCAACGCTCACCTTGCCAGAGTCATGCTCAGGTATGCCCTCTCTCTTGTACTTCTCAACAAGCTCTTCAACGCTCTGAATATGATACTTGTGCATGTCCCATTCTACCTTGCTCCTCTTCACTCCGACGAGGATTTCTGACGGCTCTAGTGGCGGGTTTTGCATTTTGTTTCACCTTCAAATTATTGCTACCATTCTTTCAAGCGCTCTTTTTGCCTTCAGCCTAATCTCCTCAGGCACATCTACTTCATACTGGTCTTTGAGCAATGAAGCATAAACATCTTCTATGAGTATTTTTTTCATCTGTACGCACGTTCCTCCATTAGGCACAGGATAAAACTCCTTGTCAGGAACCTCCCTTTTAAGCCTGTAAATCATGCCTTCCTCTGTGCCTATCAGGAATCTCTTGGCTTTGCTCTCCTTGGCAACTGTTATCATCCGACTTGTGCTTGCTACGTGGTCTGCCAGCTCAATAATCTCTGGAGGGCACTCGGGATGCACAATGACTTCTGCATCAGGCATTTTCTTTTTTGCCTGTATTAACAGCCCAGGATAGAACTTCAAGTGATGCACATAGCAGTAGCCTTCCCATGGAATAATGTTCTTGTCAGTGAATCTCTGCACATAGTGAGCAAGATTCTTGTCAGGCACAAACAATATGTTCCTGTTTGGAAGAGAATTAGTAACCTTGAGAGCATTCGCAGAGGTGCAGCAAATATCTGACATTGCTTTGACTTCAGCATATGTATTAACATAACTCACTACTGCAAGGTCAGGATAGCTTTTTTTCAGTTCTACAATCTTTTTTTCAAGAGCTCTTGGCTCTGCCATCTTTGCCATCGGGCATTGCGCCTCTCTGTTCGGCCACAGCACTTTCTTTTGCGGGTTGAGGATTTTTGCAGACTCTGCCATGAAATCAACACCGCAGAGAACAATAGTGCCTTGGCTTAGCTGAGTTGCTTTTCTTGCCATCTCCAGTGAATCTCCGAGAAAATCAGCAACCTCGTAAATCTCAGGGCGCTGATAATTATGCACCAGGATGAAGGCATCTTTTTCTTTTTTTAAGTCATTCACCTTTTCTATTATCTTCCTTTTCTCAGCTGTTATTTCATACATGTTTACCGCCTAATATGTCCAGTAAGTGCTCTTTAACCTTCTCCGCATCTACTCCTGCTGACTTGTAAATATGCCCTCTTCCCTCAAACCTGATCAGCTCAGGCCTTGCCATGGCTATTGCTGTTAACGGATCGTACATGTAACATTGGCTTTTGCTGGCTGATTTCATGTAGTGCTTTGCATTCACGTAAACGTATTGTGCCCAGGCATGGTTAAGCTTCCTGATGCCTTCAAAATCATCAGGCGTGAATATGACTTTTTTAGAGTCTTCCCGCGTGACTATCTTCAGGGGTATGCCTGTGCTGAACACTATCTCTGCTGCTTTCAGGTCTACTTTCACATTATGAACATCAGGGTCTGGTGCGTAATTGTCGTTTTTCTCAACTGCGCCGCCCATGAAATAAATATCATTAATCCAATCCTTTACTTCAGGTTTTTCCTGCGCCAGCTTGGCGATATTTGTTAGGGAGCCTATGCATAACAGGCTGATATCGTTCTTGTTCTCAATTATTTTATTATATAACAGGTCAACTGCCCTGCAGTATAATGAGTATCTTTCATGCTCTCCTATCATTCCTTCCACTCCTCTTTCTTCATGAGGATAAATCCATATCTTGTCAGAGCTCATTGAGTATTTTTCTCCGGGAGCAACAGGGATGTGCCCTTTTCCCAGGGCAATCATCATTTTCTTTGCAAAATTAGCCCTGACTTCAGGATGGCCATGAACAGTTGTGATGCCTTGTATATCAAAGAAAGGGTTCAAGGCAACGTAGGCAAGTGCAACCGAGTCATCAACGTCTCCTAACACGTCGGTGTCAATAAGTATTTTTTTCATTCTTTACTCCTTCCGAAATAATCCGATAGTATCCTTTCATGGTCAAAGGCTATTTGCCCCCAGGGTATCTGGTGTTCCTTGAAGATTCTTGCGTTCTTTGCATCATCACCAGCATTTAGCTTTCCAGAACCCCATGCAACATAGACTGTTGATATGGTGTGCGCCCTGGGGTCTCTCTTCGGGTCACTATAAACCCCGAGTAGGTATTTTATGTCAATATCAAGCCCTGTCTCTTCCTTTGCCTCTTTCTCAGCATTATCTTCAGCTGTTAATCCGACCTCGTGGAAGCCGCCAGGTATTGCCCAGCCGTACGGATAATTTTTCCTTTCAATCAATACAATGCCTCCTTGGTATTCTATTATTATGTCTGTTGTCGGGTAAGGGTTTCTTTGCTTCTCAGGGCTCATCTTAAACCACCTCTTTATTCTCTCAACGCCCTCATGCTCATAAATGAATTTCCTGGTTGACTCAGGCACCTGCTTTTCCCAGTTATTATCATCAGCTCCTATCATCTCAATAATCCTTGTTGCGCTGTAAGGATGGTTTATCTTTATCATCTCAATCTCACATTTTCCCTTGAAGCAATTGGCAGTGCCAGGGTTGCCTGTGAACAGGATTACCTCATCAAGGCTTGGCATCTCTATAACTTTTCTTACGTGCTCTGCATACACAGGAGGATTATTGATGTCAGGCACATTGTAAAAAACAAATGGCTTGCTGAGCTTCCCGGTAATCTCTTCCAGCATTCCTTTTCTCTCTTCCCAGGAGAATATATTTCTTCTGTTGGTTGTTATGGCAGCCAAGACCTTGTCAATGCCTTTGTGCTCAGACACTTCCCTGAGCATCTCTTCGTGGCCGTGGTGCACGACCTCAAACTTGCCGATTACAAGCCCTTTTTTATTGCTCATCTTTGATAATCACCTGTGTATTTTTTAAAGTAGCCTTTACAATAATATTGCTCCTTTGTACTGCCAGTCAAACCTTAGGTGGCCGTCAGGGAAAAATATTAGCTGCCTCATGTGCTCAATACTGGTGTCAAGGGTTAAGCAGGTGGTTAAGCATACGTTCTGGTCCTTGACATCATAAATAGTTCCTCCATAAAAAAACTTTAGTAATGGAACGCCGTTCCTATGGATGTATGATTCTATCTCATTGAACTGCCTTTTTTTTAGGTGATGCTTCATCACCCATTCAGCCACCTCGTCATCAAGACTGTTCTTTGGCTTTGTAATAGGTCTGGCTGTTAGCTGCTCAACACCATTATCCCTTGCAAACAGAACCAGGTTTTCAAACTTCTTTGCGCTATCAACATAGCCGTCAGCGAGCATACAGGTAAGCCTTACAGAATAGCCTGTGTCATGGAGATTATGTATTAGCTCTGGCAACTCCATGTAGTGCTTTCTGTGGGGCAGGAATATCTCCCTGTTCTTCTCAGGCTCATAATGAGCTATGGATATTGCAATGGTGCTCATGCCCTTATCATACCACTCCTTAAGGTAAGGCTCGTACTTTTTCTTCTGCTCCTGTAATAATACGCCGTTAGTCTGGAGCTCTGTGAACGGGAACTCAAACTCTTCAAGAGCATTCATGAACTTGGATATCTGGTCAGGAAACAAGGTAGGCTCGCCCTTGCCTGTAATCATGACAGTAGGCACTTTCATGTTTCTTGCAAGGATTGCTCCTTTCCTGAAATTCCTCCAATTAACACTAGGTTCTTTCAACTCTATGCCCTGTTTTGGCGTCATCTTTGAGATGCAATAAGGGCAGCGGGCATTGCAAGCCTCGCTTCCAGCCACGATGCTAAAGTTTTGGATGTTCATTCTTTCACCTATCTTATTAAACATTTAAACATACTCTAAGGTTATTTCAGGAATAGGAGGGTGAACTATCTCTGCCTTTGCCCTTGCAACATAGTTTCTTCTTAATATGTCATAAATCACTGCTCTGACAGTCTTGTGCTTGGGGTTCTTTTGCAAGCATATCTGCGGCTCAACCATATCCCTGACTTGCTTGTGCCTTATGAGCTCGTCAAAGGTAAATCCTTGAGCAATTCCTTCCATTACTAATTCCACAACATCATAATCATAACCAAGGTCTCCGAAGTCAGTTTGTCCAGACTCTAAGCCAGCAGCAGGTATCCTATGAACAATTTCCCTGGGAAGCCCGAGATATTTTCCCATCTCCCTCACCAGTCTCTTGGACAATGCCCCTAATGGGCTTAGATGAACTGCTCCGTCACCGAACAAGGTGTAATAACCAACGCCAAAATCCTCGTCCTTATTGCCTGTTCCTGTTACTAACTTTGCCTCAGTCGCTGCCTTGGTTGAGAGTATATTAGCCCTTATCCTTGACATGAGATTGCCTTTGTGATAGCCACTCTCTAAAGCCTCAGGATTAGTCTTCTCAAAAGAGTCCACAACAGGCTGGATATCAATGAGCTCGTAGTTTATCTTAAGCATTTCTACCACTTTAACTGCATCACTGATGTCAGAAGGGTCATTAACCTTAGAGGGAAGCATGTAAGCCTTTACCTCCAAAAACTTATCAGGATGATACTTATTATATTCGTCAAAAGCCTTCTTGGCAAGGGCTGCTGTTGTTGATGAATCAATTCCTCCTGATAACCCGATAACCACTCCGGTATAGCCGCACTTAAGCGCTTCGCCAATAATGAAATCACCAATCTCCCTTGCCACAAGCTCAGGGTTCATCCTTGCCAGCTTGATTCTGCGCTCCAAGTTATCTCTTGCCATGGATTCACCATTCCATCTTATTCTCCAGGACTCCTTTTGTTGTTATCAGCTTTGCACCTGATTTAACCATTTCTTCCAAGGATTTTTCACCAGTGTCAGGACTTACAGCTGCAATCGCATCTTTCACAACATAGCATTGTACTCCTCTCTGCTGCATCCCAAGCACTGCTGCCTTGACGCAGTAATCAGTAGCTACGCCGTAGACTACTGCTTCCTTTACTTCAGTAAAATCCAGGAATTTTTTGAATGCAGGATTATTAAAGACATCATAATTCTGCTTTTCAAAGTACAGTCCGCATTTACTGATAAGGGAAATATAGCCATGTCCGATCACTTCCTGGATTCCGGAAGCCAGCATTCCAAGGTCTATATTCCCATCTAATCGGTTTGGTATGTAAATACCTGAATCTTCTTTATAAGGCGGCGCCCCAAATCCTTCTTCGATTGTCATTTCATATTTTGTTTCAGGTATTTTTTCCATCCATTTGCTCATGTGCATGCAATGGTCTGGGAAAGGGCCGCCCCATCTTTTCAATTCACCTTCTCTATGCTTATATTCTTCTGTTCCAAAGTGCCTGTCAACAGAGCCAAGTATGGGTATGCTGCGTATTCTTGCATACTCTGTCAGCTTCTTCAAGTTCGGCTTTATCTCCTCTGCTCCTGGCACATAAAGAGCTCCGTCCTTGTCCATGAAATCATGCTGCGTGTCCACGTCGTAAAAGATTTTCAGTCCTTTTTCCATTTTACTCGCCTCCGCTCTTTCCAGCCCCATATTTTTCAGTAAGCTCATCAATGAGCTTGTTAAGCCCGCCAGATATCTTCATTTCATAGTGCTTTGTTACCCTTACTTCTTTAAGGTAATCAGGTAGTTTTGATATGCATTCAAGAGCATACTGCCTTATCTCGTCAAGGCTTCTTTTTCCAGTCACCCTCCTACCTTGCTTTACTACTTTCTCAAGCAGAGGAGTTCCGGCTATGCCTTCGTATTCAAGCCCGAGAATATCATGCGAGCACTTACCATCAGCACCCATCACTCTGTAAACCTGTTTCTTGCCAGGATAAGTCTTTTTCTCAGGTGAAAGTTTTATCTTTGCTCCGCCGTCATCCTCTACGAGCTTGTAAACTCCTGGTATGGCTGCTACTGGCTTGGCTGTTATCATCTCAGTTCCTACACCGTAGCCGTTAATCTTTGCTCCGTTCCTTATTAGTTCTTCAATCTTGTACTCATTCAAATCATTGCTGGCAACAATGTTTACATAGTGCAATCCTTGCTCGTCCAGGATTTGCCTTACTTTCTTTGAGAGATCGCAAAGATCGCCAGAGTCAAGCCTTACTGCGCTGAGCCTGTCGCCTTGCTTTTCAAGCTCCTTGGCTACAATAGCTGCGTTCTTTGCTCCCTTAATTGTATCATAAGTGTCTATGAGAAGGGTTGCCTTGTTAGGGAAGGTCTTCACATAAGCTCTGAAAGCCTCAATCTCAGATGGAAAGCTCATAATAAAGCTGTGAGCCTGGGTTCCTAATATTTTGATACCGTATTCCTTGCCTGCTTTTACATTGCTTGTGCCTATTGCCCCGCCGATATATGTTGCTCTTGCTCCTTTCATTGCTGCGTCTTCTTCCTGGGCTCTTCTTAGGCCATAATCCACTACTTTTGCTTCTTTTGCAGCATTTACCACTCTGCTAGTCTTGCTGGCTATCATGGTCTGATAATTTATCATGTTAAGAAGAGCAGTTTCTACAAACTGGGCTTGGCTTCTTTTAGCAGTCACTCTGAGAACTGGCTGGTTTGGAAAGATGGGTGTTCCTTCTCGTACTGCATAAACATCCCCTTCAAACTTAAATGCTTTTAGGTATTCCAGGAACTCTGGCTTAAAGAACTCCTGCTTTCTAAGGTATTCTAGGTCTTCTTCACTGAACTTGATGTTGGTTATGTAGTCAATTGCGTCTTCTATGCTGTTTGCAATATAGTAACCCCAATCTTGTGGAAGTTTTCTTATGAACAAGTCAAAGGTTGCTATGTCTTCGTCTTTCTTATTATCAAGATAGCCTGCCAGCATGGTGAGCTGGTACAAATCGGTAAGGAGTGTTTTCTCGCTCATGATTCATCCCTCCAAGGCTTTTCAAAAAATATTATTACTGTTAAGTGGGGAAAGTATTTTTGTTTTAAATGTGTTGTGATTGTTATGCTTCTTAACGGTCATTGTCGTAGCTGCTGCAATTCTCTCGCGGGTCGTAAGAATTGCCGGGTGATTCTTTTCTTCTTCTGCCGGGTTTGCGATTAAACTCAACCCATGTGCCTTCTCTCTGGTCAGATTCTATCTTGGTTCTCCAGCCTACGCGATGGTATTTTGCCAAGGATTTTTTCAAGACATACTCTCTGATATTGTTCCCTGCGTCCCCCAGGGGCACGCATACTCTTCCGCTTCCGTCATAGTTATGCACAAGGTAATGGTCGATGTAGTTCTCGAGGTGCTTAAGCGTCTCCTTTTCCTCCTCTTGAATCCTTCTTTCGAGCTTAGCTGGTCCGATGACCATCTTAACCGCCTCCATTAGTGTTTTTTTGACACTTACTATGCTCAAAATCTATCTTTTTCGGCTTACTTATTGTATAGAATACACTAATTGCTATTTAAATCTTTCGCTATTAAAGTATATACTTAACGTTTTTAGAATAATTTTTATACTCAGACAGCTCTTTGCTCATCATGCACAAGCGCATCTACATCATAGGCAACTCTGCCTCTGGCAAGAGCTCTCTTGCAAGACAGCTCTCCAAGATACTCAAGATAAAGAGCTATGACCTTGATGATTTCTATTGGCAGAGGAAGTTCACCAAGAAAAGAAACCCGCTGCAAGTGGAAAAGCTCGTCAAAAAAGTAATCAGGAAGAAGAGATGGATTATCGAAGGCGTGTACTCAAGTTGCATAACCTGCTCACTTGACAAGGCAGACATGATTGTATGGCTTGACTACCCCGTGCACGTAATAACCTGGCGGCTATTAAAAAGACAGATTAAAAGAAGAGAAAAAATGCGTTCAACACTGGACTTCCTGCACTACGCTTGGGATTATTACAGGAAACCAACTCATAAGCATTACGATAGGAATGAGTCAAACTATTACAAGCACAAGGCAATAGTTGAGGTTTACCCTGCGGAAATAGTGCATATAAGGAACAGGGAGCAGTTAGAAATGTTTGTTAAAAGTTTAAAGCATTAGAATCAGAACTTAAACGTCTATCATCTCTATCAAGCCTTTTAAAAAGCCTTGAGGGAAAAATGGGTTTCGCACTTCGTGCTCAAGCCCATATAAAGAAAAAATCAAACATCAATCATTTCAATCTCAATATTAAGACCCTCAGGGATGGGAACTCTCATGACAAGCCTGAGTGCACGCTCGTCAATGCCTAGGTCAATTAATCGCTTGTGGATGCGCATCTCAAAATGGTCCCAGGTGGCTGTGCCATTGCCGCAAGGGCTCTTGCGCGTGGTAACCCTGAGCTTCTTGGTGGGTAAAGGTATGGGTCCTCGCATCATAACTCCTGTCTTGTCAGCAATTCCCTTGATGTACTCGCACACCTGGTTTATCTTGCTGATTTCAGTGCTGGTTATCTTTATTCTAGCTTTCTGCATATTTCATCAACCATGCCTTGTTTACCCCATGATAAAGCTCGAGTTCATCATGATTATGAAGCTCAAAAAATAAAAAATGGGCAAAATAAAGGAAAAATACCCTTACTTTTTCACCAGGTCAATACACATGCCTGCAGCAACAGTAAGGCCAGAATCCCTGACCGCAAACCTTGCCAGTTGAGGTATGTCCTTTTGCTTCTCAATCACTAATGGCTGAACCGGCTTTACCTTGATAATAGCAGCGTCTCCGTTTTTCAGGAAGTCTGGCTTGTCCTGGATGCTCTCTCCTGTCGCAGGATTAATCTTCTTGGTAAGTTCAGTAATCTGACAAGCCACTTGTGCTGTGTGAATGTGGAACACTGGTGTGTAGCCAACAGTCATAACAGTCGGGTGGTTCAGCACTACAATCTGAGCTGTGAACTCTGTAGCAACAGTAGGCACATTATCCTGGTGGCCAATAACATCTCCTCTTGCAATATCCTTCTTGCCAAAGCCCCTTACGTTGAAGCCGATGTTATCTCCTGGAAGTGCTTCCTGCATCTGCTCATGGTGCATCTCTATTGACTTCACTTCTCCAGGAACTCCCTTGCCTTCTCTTCCTGGGACTGCAATAACCTTGTCCCCAACCTTCATAATCCCTGTCTCTATCCTTCCGACTGGGACGACTCCGATTCCTGTGATGTTATAAACATCCTGGATTGGCAGCCTGAGCGGAAGCTGGGTGGGCTTCTCAGGTTCTTTTAATGAGTTAATTGCCTCTAGGAGTGTTTGGCCCTTGTACCAGGGCATCTTGTCTGACTTCTTGTAAACATTTTCTCCTAGGAAGCTTGCTCCTGCAACAAAGGTGATTGTTTCAGTCTTGTAGCCAACCTTCTTGAGCAATGCAGTAACCTGCTCCTTGACCTCGTTGAACCTCTTCTCTTCATACTTGGCCATGTCCATCTTGTTAATGTAGATTATTAATTGCTGAACCCCAAGAGTTCTTGCAAGGAAGATGTGCTCTGTGGTCTGCGCCTGGACACCATCGCCAGGGTTTGCTGAGACTACAACTACAGCAGCGTCTGCCTGGCTTGTTCCTGTAATCATGTTCTTAATGAAGTCCTTGTGCCCTGGAGCGTCTATGATAGTAAAGTAGTACTTCTCAGTCTCGAACTTCTTGTGAGCCAGGTCAATGGTGAGTCCTCTTTCCTGCTCCTCTTTCAGGTTGTCCATAACGAACGCAAACTCAAAACCAGCTTTTCCAACCTGCTGAGCTCTTTCCTTAAGCCTCCTCATGGTCTGCTCATCAATAATTCCTGCATCATAGAGCAGCCTGCCAACTGTTGTTGACTTTCCGTGGTCCACGTGTCCAATGAACACGAGGTTTATGTGTGGTTTTCCCTTAGCCATTCTTTCTCCCTCCATTGAATTTATTATATTATAACTATTTATTATTTTTATATTCTGACTTTTTATTATTTTATAGCTTTTATGGGAAATTTCGCAAAATTTCTCATCCCAAAAACCGCACGCGGTTTTTGTTATTATACCATAGCTTGGCTTAAACCAAATAATACTTAACTCCCTCTTTTGACAAAAGGGTTATCCCTCAGAGGATAAAGCTTTTCTTTTTAAATCTTTCTATTAATTCTCACCTGATTAGCAAGAGAAAAAGGCTGATATCACCACGCATGAGAAAAGAATTTTCACCTGAGGCTGTAGGTGAGCTGGCTCTCTCCATAACGGCGCCGAATGATTTCTTTTTGGAAGCTTTGCAGGAAGAAGGTGTAGCAGGCATTTTTTTCCTCGCCATTATAAGCCAGGTTAATGCAGGTGAACGGCTCAACGTGCTTAATCCATTTTATAAGCTTATTAAAACCCTCAAAACGATTTTTATCATACTGCTGCTGCACTTCTTTGCCAAAGCCAGACCAGAGCAGGTCTGCAACAATGTTTTCAAGCCACTCCCTGGTTTGCTCTCCTGACTTTGTGTTTTTTTCCATTATGTTGTACCTCAAGAACCTCGTATCGTGATGATAATTAAGGAAATAAGCAGTAATCTTACATATATTTATCATGTTAAACACGCGCTTCAAGTCCTCAGAGGATATCTTCATCCAGTCCTCTGTGAAAAGCGAGAGCTCGAATTTTATTTTATGCTTAAAAACCTGAGAATCATCAACAAAAGGCGCTGGCGAGGCCGGCTTCTTTAACCTTGAGATTAAGTCCTTGATCATTGCTGTTGGTAATAGGGTGAATTTTATAAAGGTTATTTTTAGAAGCCGCTGCCGCTGGAGTGGAATCCTCCGCCAAAGCCACCGCCTGAGTCGTGGCTTCCACCTCCAAAGCTACCGCCCCAGCTACTGTGATGATCATCATCGCTGCTTGAGCGTGAAGAACTATAGGAATACGAGTGGTCTTCTTCAAAGTCCTGCTTATCCTTAATAGTATCCCATACACTGTCAATTGAGTGTCTTCCTAGTATGTAGCCTGTTATTAAGTCATCAATGTCAAATCCGCTTGGGAAGCGTGACCTGCTCGACTCATAATCATTTGAGTTATACTTGCTCTCCATGTCATTCAGCGCGCTAAGCTTTCCCTGCAATGCGTCTCTTTCCTTTTTCAAGCCTTTTGCCTTGTCCTTTAATCCCCTAACATCACCATCAATCTCTTCAATCCTTGCGACCAGCTTGTCGTCTTCGCTTCCAGGAGTGCTCCTGGCATTTTGCTTAAGGCCGGCAATGTCATCGCCTTTTAGGAATGCTTTGAGCTTTTGTATGGCGTCCTGGTGATAGCTGTCCTTTGTGCTGTCTGACTCTTTCCTTTCAGAAGAATAAATCTTGTATTCCTCATTAATCTTTGCAATTAGGCCTATGAGTTCGTCTCTTTTCTTGAGAAGCACTGTTCCTTCCTCTATCACCTTGGTAAGTCCGTGGCTGTCAGCGACTTCTTTCTCTTTTCTCCTTATCCTGCTCACCAGCTCGTCAAATGCTTCCTGCCTTTTATTGATCTCTAGCTCCATGAGTTCTGGCATGGTTTTTAAGAAATCATAGTTCCTCTTTGAAACAGCATAATCAACCTTCTTAGCAACCCAGGAGTCCAGCTTTTTTATCAACCCCTTGCTGTGATATTCTTCTGTTCCGAATTTCTTCTTCAGCAGGTAGCTGAAGAACTTGTTAGCATCATAGACAGGTAGTTTTTCCTCGGCCTCTTCTTTGAATGACTTGAGCCTTTCATTATTCTTTGCCAGCCTCTCCTTTGTCTGGTCTGCCTGTGAAGTCAGCCCTGGGTATTTTGAGTCAGCGCTTAGCTCTGCACCTACGTCCTTGCTTAGCTTCTGCCTCTCAGTCACTTTCTGGTTTAGCTGTTCAGTAATGTTTTCTAGTTTATCACTATTATCCTTCTTTTTCTCCAGTGCAGAAGTCATGAGTGCTTCAAGCTCTTTTCTCCTGTCCTGCTTCTTCTGGAAGATTCTTTGGATGTCGCTCTGAACCTCTCTCAAGGTCTGCTTTACTGACTGTGATGTAAGCTCAGGAAGATAAGCCTCTGCAAGGCTCACGTACGCGGCTTCTCTCTCGCCGGTTAAAGAATATATTTTCTTCTCACAACCCTCAATCTGGGAGCTAATCTTGCCTTCTTTTCCTTCAAGAGTGCTTATCTGCTCCTTGATTTTGCTGTAAACTGAACTTCCGCTTACCATTTTTTATTCCTCATAAATAATCATTAAGGCACTGGGACCCATTCTGTTATCTGGCCTGCTCTCTTTCCAATGCCAGGCATTGTTATCTGGATGGTCAAGTAACCTTTTTTCTTCTCTCCGACAATATTATTCTGGATGTTTCCATCATCAAGCTTGTCCTCTTTCACTCTTTCATATATGTACTCGGGGACGCGCTCTCCCCACATCCGGACTGTTTCTGTCCTGCTTCTCTCCTCATTGGTTATTCTCTGCTCAAGCACATTGCCGTTCTTGTCAACTGCTTCGACAATGAGGTAATAACCTGAGGAACGCGTTCCATGCTCATCAGTGTAATACCTGTCAATCCCGCTCTTTACTCCGTCGCGAGTTACAACTCTCAAAACGAATTCCTGCTTTAGAACCGCGTTAATGTCTTCAAGCTTGGTCACTGCTTGCTTGAGATTGGGAATATTAATGCTGTTAATATAAGCTCTTGCTTCATCATACAATCTGTTTGCCTCCTCTATTGCAACCGGCTCTTTTGCAATGCCTTTTATTGACTGGTAAACCCTGTCGGCCTGGTCTGGCAGCACTGAGAAGTCACGCACATTGTCTTTTAACCCTTTGAGCTCTTCCCTGTAGCTTTGGCCTTCCTTGAGCTGTCTGTTGGCAAGGCTTGCCATGCCGCTCTTATAGGTTGCTTCTGCTCTTGAGAGCAACATTACAGGAGGCTTCTCACTCCTTACCTCTTCGATTAGTGAGTCAAGGCTTTGCCTTGTTGAAATCATGTTTTCATGGAAATCCACGAGCTCTCTTCCTTTTGTTAATTCCTGCTCAGCGCCACTGATTATTCCATTAATCCCGCTCAGCTGTGCCTGCACCTCTCCATAGTTTTCTCGCGTGATGTCATCCTTGGCAGTCCCGTCGTCGCAGAACGCGTCAAAGAACTTCTGCGCCTCGCTCAAGGTTTGCCTTGAAGAATTAACGCGCTGAGTGAGCTCGTACTGTAGGTCTTTGTCAATTGATTTTGATGATAATGTCTTTATTTCGCTTTCAAGGCTGCTTTTTTTCTGGTATGCGTCTTCAACAGCACGCTCTACTCTGCTCTCTGCAGCTCTCAATTTAAGCTCTTTTGCCCCGTTGCTAATGCCTTTTGCAGCTCCGAAAATAACTGCTGCGCCGAGGAGCGGGTAGCCGACTGCCTTGGCGATTTTTACCCTTTCAATATATGCATTGGCCAGCCCAAAGCCTAGGTCGCGCACTGGCTCTTTGAATGTGTATAGTCCTTGGAAGAAGAAATCAATGGATTTTTCAATGAGAGCTTCGTTGACATTGTCGCCTCGCTCCTTGGCTGCTGCTATGAGCCTTTGCTTGATATCTGCTCTTGTCTGGTCCATGTTGAGCTGCTTCTGCACTTCCTTGTCTGCATCATCAAGAATTGAGTAGATATCATCTATTCTGAGAAGGTCTTGGAAATCTATTTCTTCACCTTTTGGAACGCGAGTAATCCTTTTTGCACCCATTTTTGCTTTGTGAAATATAGATTTGCTTTTAAACATTTCTGTTTTAACACCACTTTGGAGAGGTTACATGAACGAAATATTTATATAACCTTTCGGCTTCCTCTGGGCTAAACTATTAAAAAAAATAATTTGCGAGGTAAGAAAATGACGAATATACAAAAATATCTTGGCCAAGCACTACAAGTTCTGGACAAGTACGGCATTATTCCTAAGGAAGGGGAATCAAAGCTAGTATCGCTTCTCACAGAAGTCGCACCAGTGGACGAGCCAAAAGTGCTGGCAATAGCAAAGACAGTGAAGTACATGCACACCTTTAACGAGATGGTGCGAGAGAACGTGGAAGCAATTCACTTCTCAGACAGGTATAACAAGGTAACAGAGCTATTCAATTCAATCAGGGACGACTCAAAGAAGCTGATAAAGCAGCTTGACGACGGAAAAATTGACGGCAAGGAGAAAATGGAAAACCTGTGGATGAAACTAGTAAGAGGAACTCCGCACAAGAGATTTGACAAGATAACAGGCCTCTACGATAGCGTTTCAAAAGACACCGAGATACAGCTCGACAAGGAGCTCGCAATAATGCAAGGCTACATGGACTTCAGGACAGCAATCAAAGAGTCAGAAATACTCGCACATGAAGTGAAGAAGAAGCAGGAAGGCATAAGAACCCGGGCAGAAGAAGTTTTCAAGAAAGCAATAGCTGCAGTAAATGATTACAAAGGAGCAGATGATGCAGAAAAGGCAAGATTCGAGCTTGCAAGAGATGAAACCAAGAGAGCATTTGACACAGAAGACAGGAAATACCAGCTCATCAAGGACGTTGCAGAGAACCTCACCATAGGTTACAACGTCGGAGATACACTGGTGGCCAAGCTCAAGCAAACCCACGACATCAAAGACCAGGTTTATAGGCGGGCAATAACCTTCTTCACCACTAACGAGCACGTCTTCACAACCATGGACGCTGTTTATGCATCCCAGCACGGGTTGCACGAGCAGACCCAGACCATCGAAGCCATGAAAGAAGGCGCTAACAAAGGATTGGAAGATGTTGCAGAGCTAGGAGACAAGCTAGAGAAGGAAGCACTAAAAGCAGGCTATGGCTCAACCCTGAACCCTGCATCAGTGCAAAAGCTCGTGGACGCAGTAGTCAACTACCAGGTCGAATCAGTCGCCCTAATCAAGCAGCTCAGAGTGGAGAGCGACAAGAACGCCAGGGAGATTGCAGCCATTGTCGAGGACGGCAAGAAGAGATTCCAGGACGCAGTCTTCAAGTACGAGCAAAACTAAACAAAACTAAATTTAAAATTATTTAAAATTTTTTACTTTCTTTAACGCAAAGCTTGATGCATCTCGAGATAATTTTTATAACGAGACTTAAAGAAATCATCTCCCGTTGGGGTTATTTTGTAGAAGAATTTGTGTTTTACTTTTTTTTCATTTCGTTTTTTTTGCCTGAACAAAATTTATTCAAGACTAGGAAAATTTTATAAACATGGAAAATAACAGGTTGGATATGGAGCTTATTTACGTCATCCTGATTATTAGTTTTCTTGCACCTATCATCGGCTCATTAATAGGCGTGATTAGAAAGCCTTCTAATTTGTTAATGTATAATATGCTGGCTTTTGCTGCAGGAGTTATGCTTGCAATCTCTTTCTTAAACTTAATACCTGAGAGCATAAGGCTTTCCTCAACCTGGCTTTGCTGCTTAGGCATTCTTATCGGCGCAATAATCATGTACTTGGTTGATAAGCTTATCCCTCATCTTCATCCAGAGCTCGTCTCCCAGGAGCAGAATTGCAGGCTAAGAAGAACAGCGCTCTACCTCATCATTGGAATCTTTCTTCACAATTTTCCTGAAGGAATGGCTATCGCCCTTGGCACCGTGAGCAGTTCAAAGCTCAGCCTGATTATTGCTGTGGCAATAGCGATTCACAACATCCCAGAGGGCATTTGCACCAGCGCCCCTTATTATTATTATTGTACCAAGAAGCGGATGAAATCATTCATGGTTTCTTCCCTCACAGCAATTCCTATTGTTGCAGGATTCATCGTGGCGCATATAATCTTCCAGAACATTCCATTAGGAATGGTGGGTATAATCGTCGCAGCTACAGCAGGAATCATGATCTACATTTCCGGCGATGAGCTCATACCAACTTCCTGCCGTAAAGATAATAAGAGCTGGAGCCATAGCACCATTTTCTCGCTTATAGCAGGAACCCTGTTGGTAGTTATTCTCGGAATATTATTATAAGAATTACAAGGCGTGCGTCTTCATAAAGCTGGTTATTCCGTTGGCTATCATTTCTATGCTTACTCCGACAAGGAATAATCCAAGCACCTTTGAACCTATGCTTTTTCTTTCTTTAATAAAATTTAAATAATAGTTCAACCTATAATGTCAATCTATTATTTATTCAGGATTATTCCCAGGAGGTGTTTTTTTATGCCTAAGAAGAAGGAAGAGAAGAAAGCAAAGCAGGAAGAACAAGATCTCTTTGATGAGCCTCACAGAGACGAGCACGACTTTGATATAGAATTTGATGAGGAATCTGATTCTGGAGAGGATAGTAATGAGAGCGACTCTCGAGTTTTTTTAACGGTTTGTTTTTTCTATTTTTATCTTCGCGCCTTAGCTTTCTGAGTAACTATTAAAGGATAGTCACGTTCGCTAGATTTATAAGGACTTTCTGATTATCTGCTCTTTCATGAAAGGCATCTTGGGTTTTAAGTCCAAAAAAAGAAGAGGGGGCTGTGATGATGTTATCGTGGCATTAGATTCTTTTATACAGAACTTTTATCTGGGGGAGGATTTGAAACCAGAAGAATCCAAAAAGCGAATAGAGAATGGAATAGTGGAGCTCCTGCAATACAACCAGCACTCCTCTAACGGCCTCCTTGTGACAAAAAACGGCTATTTCATTACCGCAAGGCATTGCATTGAGCCAGAGATTAGGAAGCTAAAAATAAGGCTTCATAACCAGGAGACATACTGGGTTGACAAGGTTTGCGTGTGGAGCAGGAGCAGGGATGTTGCGCTTGTCAAAGCTGATATTCCTTGCGAGTGCGAGCCAATGACGTATAAGTTCTATAATACTAAAACCTTGGATGACCAGTTAGCAGTAATCCTCACTATGCGTGATGGAAAGATTACTCTTAAATCAGGCATTATTAACAAGAGAACTAATGCAAGAATGGCCCAAGCAGAAGGAATTAAGGTGAGCAATGTTCCTGTTGTATCTTTTAAAGAGTACCTCTTTATGCAATGCTCTAACACAGAAGAAGGTGATTCGGGAGGAGTGGTGGTTAGCTTGGATGGAAGAGTTATGGGCATTCACACAAGCAAATTAATTGTTAGAGAGGATCTGCCTTTTTACAAGAGCATTAAGCTCATAGAAGCACTTGAAGTGATTTCTGTTTATTGCAATCATTTGAAGAAAAAGGCGGAAAAATAAAAAGTAAGGATAGGAAAGGTAATATAAGAAATAAAAAATTAAAAAACTTTCTCAGCCAGTTCCCTTAGCCACTTCTGCGTCAAGGTTGATGCCTTTCCTGCTCCTAATCTGCTTCTTAATCTTGTCCTGGAGCTCTTCAGGAAGCCTCTCAAAGCTCTGGTCAACAAGCGAGGAAACTCCTCGTCCTGCTGTTGCGCTCCTTAAGTCGCTGCTCCATCCGAGGAGCTCTGCCACTGGCAGCTTGGCTTTCATGTCCACAAAGCTTCCTTCCTGGTTGACTTCTATCAGCTGGCCTCTCTTGTTCATGACGAGCTTAGAAACATCGCCCATGTAATCAGCAGGCGCTTCTATGAGCTGTATCTGCTTTGGCTCGTACATTATGGGCCGAGCCATCATCATGGCATCCCTTATGCCGTCCCTGACAGCAGGGTAAACCTGGGCTGGTCCTCTGTGAATAGCGTCTTCGTGGAGCTTCATGTCTCTAAGCCTTACCTTGACCTTGATGCAGGGCTCAAGAGCCAATGGCCCTTTGCTCATAACGTCCTCGAACATGTCAATAATCATCTCTATGACTTCTCCAAGATAGACTTGTCCTCTGGTGTTGTCAATGAAGACATTTCCTCTGAATATGTCCTTGACCTTGTCAGCATCCTCAGAGCTCATGCCTGCATCAACCATCTTGTCCCTCAGGGTGACATCTTTTTTCTTAATCCTCAGCTCAGGTATTTCTCCTGACTTTATCGCCTTATAAACCTCATCTTCCAAGGGCTCAGCAATGAAGTAGAACTTGTTGTGCTTGTTAGGAGACTTACCCTCTGATTCCTGAGGCGACTTGGCGTTTATTGATTCCCTGTAGACAACTATGGGCGAGGAGGTCTGGACTTTCAATCCTTTCTCTGTCACAATCCTGTTCTCAATAATCTCCAGGTGAAGCTCTCCCATCCCGCTCATAAGGTTTTCTCCTGTCTCCTCATTAATCTCAATCTTGATTGAAGGGTCTTCCTTAGCCACTTTTCTAAGCACCTCAACCAGTTTGGGCAAGTCCTGCATCTGAACAACCTTGATTGACTTGGTGATTACAGGCTCAAAGATGTGCTTCAGCTCCTCGAAAGGCTGGTCAGGCTCCTCTGTTATTGTTTCGCCTGCAAAGCTCTGGATGCCTGCAACAGCCAATACATTGCCAGCAGGCACGCTCTTAAAACCTTCTGTCTTTACACCGAGGTACATGTAGACGTTCTGGATTCTCTGGCTCTGCTTTGCATTGTTAAGGTAGACTGTCATTCCTTCCTTCATGGTCCCGCTGAAAAGCCTGCCTGCGCATATCTCCCTGTTGCTCTTAGGGTCAATGAGTATTCTGGTGATGCAGAAAGCCAGCTTGCCGTTTGGGTCGCATGTCAGTATGCCCTTGCCCAGAGGCGACTCTGGCTCTCCGTGCCATATCTTCATAATCCTGTACTTCTGAGCCTCTAACGGGTTAGGCAGGTGCTTTACTACCATGTCAAGTATTACTTCATTGAGCGGAGAATTCTTCCAGAACCAGTCCTTTCTCTCGTCAGCAGTCATGTTCTCATAGGCATTGCTGATATCCTTGAATGAGATGTTCTTCTTCTGCATGAAATGCAATGACAAAGCCCAGTTGTCCCTTGCGCTTCCAAAGGCAACGCTTCCGTCTGCAATATTAACCTTCCATTTCTGCTTGTGCTCCTTCTCAGCAATGTCCTCTACCAACTGGTTGAACTCAAGGATTATGCTAGTGATTCTTTCCTGCATCTGCTCTGGAGTGAACTTCATCTCCTTGACAAGTCTGTCCACCTTGTTGATGAACAGCACAGGCTTCACTCTTTCCCTGAGAGCCTGCTTAAGCACTGTCTCTGTCTGAGGCATTATTCCCTCAGAAGCGCATACAAGCACTATTGTTCCGTCAACAGCCCTCATAGCCCTGGTGACATTACCGCTAAAATCAATATGGCCGGGAGTGTCTATGAGGTTGATTAAGTATTCTTCACCCTGGAACTCGTGAACCATTGAGACATTAGCAGCATCAACAGTGATTAATCTTTCCTGCTCGTCAGCGTGCTGCCAGGTAGCCATTCCCTTATCCAGGTCTCCTGCAGCCACTTCTGACATCAAGCCAGCAGCTGCAAGCAGGTTATCAGTAAAGGCTGTCTTGCCGTGGTGTATGTGCGCGCTCGTGCAGATATTCCTGATATTCTCGCGCCTATACATCATCCTCTGCATCTTCTCAGCCATCTTCTCGCCCATATTGTTATCACCTTTTTAATCAGTAAAAATTAACTCTCCTATCTTACTCTTTTATAACACATGCACATCATGCACTGTCTTGTAAGCATGAAGCTCCTCTGGCTTGAACCAGAGCTTCACCTCGTACTCTGCGTCTTTCTTGTCAGCTGACGCATGGATTATGTTCTTCACAACCTGCTTCTTATTGTCGCAGTATTCAAAACTCACATGACTGAAATCTCCTCTAATAGTTCCTGGCAGAGCTGCCTTTGGCTCTGTTGTGCCGCAGATCTTTCTCACATTCTCAATAGCGTGCACTCCTTCAAGCACTACAGCAACAACAGGCCCTGACAGGAGGAACTCGGTCATGTACTTCCTAACATGCTCTCCTCTCCTCTTAGCAAGGTCTTCTGTGTAATGCTTATAGGCAAATTCCTTATCTGCCCATTTCATTTTCATACCGATAATCTTCAAGCCGACATCCTCAAACCTTGTAATGATTTTTCCGATTAGTCCTCTCTGCACACCATCAGGCTTGATTAGTACGAGTGTTCTTTCAATCATGTTTATCACCTTTTTTAGCCGCGCAGCGCAATTAATTTTTATTTAAATTTTAGTTTTTTTATCTTTAGTTTGTTATAACGATAATTTTATAATGATAATTAATTGGTCTTCAAACAACAAAAACACAAGGTGTTTTTGAGTTTGCAACGCAGTTGCAAATGTCAGACAGGCTTTTATTTCTTCATTCCCTTCTTTATTGCAGCGTACTCCACAGTCCATCTTGTAGTCCTGGGCTTTCTGTGAAGCTTGAGCATGTTCTTCTCGCACTTGGTGCTGCACAAGTCATAAACCCTGCCTTCTTTTGTGACAAACATCTTGCCTGTTCCAGGCTCAACTTGTTTCCTGCAAAAATCACACCTAGGCATATTTTATCACCTTACTTGCTCCTGCCTGCCTTGTTAAGAGGCCTGGCCTCTATCTCAGTCTCCCTAAGCATGAGAATGTCACCGAGCTGCACAGGGCCTCGGATGTTTCTCCTTATGACCTTGCTCTTGTCCCGCCCGTCTAGTACCCTGCACCTCACCTGGGTGGCTTCTCCTCTTGTGCCTGTTCTTCCTACTATTTCCTCAACACTAGCAGGCACTGCCGGTGAAAAATTCACTCCTCCCTTAGGTCCTTCGTCTCTTCTAGGGCCTCGCTCATCACGACCTCGTTCATCTGTTCCAGTCATTTTTCTGTCAGCCATTCTTCATCACCAGGAATCTTATTATCTATTTTACTCCTAACTCTCTGAGCAAATCCTTAGCTTCGCCTTCCTTTAGGATTGCGACGCTAGCAGTCGGCACTTTCAGGCCTGCAGCTGCTCCGAGCTCTGCCTTGCTAGCCACTTCTGCAACAGCAATCCCTTTCTCCTTTGCAAGCAAAGGGATGTGCATGATGATTTCTGGCGGGCTAACATCCTGAGCCACGACCACAAGCTTTGCCTTTCCCTTCTCAATCGCCTTGGTAACTTCGTTCGTTCCCTTGGTAATCTTTCCTGTCTTCCTGGCAAGCTCTATTGCCTCGTAAACCTTTTCGCTCATATTATTCAACCTCCTATCATCGGTTTTATATTATCAGCTTACTATGAGATACAATCAAGAATTGTACCTCGCTCAGCCCCGAAGGGCGTCATAAGTCATTGGTAAGCAGAAGTGAAAAGAAATTGTTTATAAAGGTTGCGGTTGAGGATGAAAAACCGAAACAATTAAATAATTTCAAGTTCTTTAACAAAACTATGAAAAACACTAAAGATTGGCTTCATTCTTCAGTGCTTGGTGCTATGGGAAATACGGCGATAGAGGGTATTCTTAAGAAGAAATTCCATGTTTATCGCTTCGGGTATGAAAGCACCTTGCAAAATTTGACGCAATCTGAAGAACAAGAAAACGAAGATAAAAAAGATACTCCTGTACTTTTAAAAAGATATTCTGATGCCTTTAAAATGATTCAGTGTATGCCTGATTTTATTCTGGTGGACAAAACAGACAAATCAAAGAGAATTTTTCTTGAAGTAACCACTAATAGAGATAAAGGTTTAAAGCAACTCTGCGAATCCTTTAGTGCTGGGGCAAAATATTATCGAACATTAAATTTAGCAAAATTTTATCATGGTGCTAAGGTTCTCAACATAGTGTGGAACCCCGAAAACCCAGAAATAACAATTTACTCAATATCGGAAAAAGAAAACCACCTAAAGTTTGAAGACGTTCCTATTGAAGAATTTATGACTCGTGAAGATAAAGAGATGATTCTGGCCCTAATAAGAAGAACCCAGCCCCCGCCTGTCTCCTTTGGAGGGATAGTTAAAGAAAGTAAATTAAAGTAATCATTATTTTATTGTATATTGCTTGTTTTTTGATCAGCTCATATAGCTCTTTATGTCAGCAGTTTGCCTGAGCTGCTGGACGTACTGGTTCAATGTGCTCTGCTTGTTGATTAGCTCGAGGCAGCTTCTTATGCCATCCACTTCTTTATCTACCCGTCGCTAGAAATCCTGAAGGATTTTCGGTTTTGTTTTTAATTCGATTTCTCGCGTCTTTTGGTCAATAATAACGTAATTCGTTTTTATGCCCGCAGGCTCGTTAGCGCGCGGTTGTTTCATAACTTTTCTTAATTCCTTTATCAAATCATCAGTATTGAAGAATAGGTCAGCGGCAAACTGGTACATCACATCAATCCTCTTGGGCTCTTTAGGGAATAGTACATATCCTAATTTTCCTTTTCCAATGCTGTATCCTAATTCCAGATGGCCTGATTTTCCGCAAGGCATAAGCATTATTATCATGTCAGCTCTGTCGAGATGAGTCTTGTCAAAATTGAAAACATGCTTAGCGCCCCAGTCTTGCAAAGTCTCTTTATAATTAAGGCCTCTTTTCTTGCCGTATTTTCTCAGGTATTCATCTGCCTCAGGGCCTGGGGTTATCCAGCTGCAGAAAAATTCGCATTTAGGGAATTCTTTGCTTAACTTGTTTGCCAAGTCAATTACTTTCCAGTTCTTCAACGCTCCTATTATATACACGACTTTCTCCATGCCAAATCATCGCTTTTATTTAATCATTTTTTGCGTTTATTCTTTTCTTTTTACCTATTGAGTTAACTATTATGCTTACTGGTTTATATAGCTCACAACATCTGCCTGTTGCCTGAGCTGCTGGACGTACTGGCTTAGCACCAGCTGCTTGTTAATTAGCAAAAGGTAGTTTTTTATGTTCTCCTTTACCTGATCGTAGCTGAGCTGCTGGGGCAGACTCACATTGATTATCTCGACTATGTGGTAGCCTATGCTCGTCTTGATTATCTTGGCTGTTCCTGGCTGGGAGCTGAACACTACCTGCTCGTACTCTGGCAATAGCTGGCCTTGCTGGAAGTCATACAAACCGCATCTTGATATGCTGGCAGCGTCCTGAGAGTATGTGTTTACTAGCTCGCAGAAATTAGTAGCATTAATCATGGTGGCTATGCCTTTTATCTGCGCCAGCTTCTCAGCATCATTGCTTTGGTTTGAGTATAATAGGAGCTGTTTTGTGGTGGCTTTTGCAATGGTGACAAAGCCTTGCTTGTTGGCGTCATAATAAGCTTGAAGGTCTGCTTCTGTTGGCAGAGGAGCATTCTTGGTCACCTCGCTAACCTCTTTTTGCAGCAATAAACTGTTCTTCAGGTTATTTCTGAATATTGTTACTGATGAGCCTGCGGTTGTTAGCCTTTCTTCTAGCTGTTGCAGAGTCAAACCGTTGTTTGTTAGGAACGTGTTAAGAGCAGTGTCTATTTCTTCCTCTTTCACGCTTATTGCTTTCTTAACAGCGTCCTGGACTAGGAGCTTGTTCCCTATTACCTGGTCAAGCGCTTCCTGGAGCGAGGCGTTGGTTCTGGACTCAGCAGGTATATTATTGTAGATAGCTGCAACTTCTTCCATGTATACTGGCTCGCCATTAATGGTTGCTAGTAAGTTCTGGTTTAGGGTTTGCTTTTGTGTTGCATTTGCAGGCGCGCTCCTGTCAATTGTGCATTCTGTTCTTCCAGTTATAGGATTAATGGCCATGATTACGGATTTCCGGGTTGCAGCATTGTCGAATTGCACCAGGTAGAACTCTTCAAGATTAAAGCCAGGGCAGTAAGAATTGAGCTGTTGGCTAGCTGCTTTTGCATTATCGCCTATAAGTCGTTGTATTGATAATAATGATTCAGGGTAGTTTTGCTGGTAAGTTTTCAGCACTTTCTCAAAAGGACTGGTTCTTGAGACTAGGCTTAAACCCATAGCCACTATTATTATCGCTAACAAAACAGTTGTTATTGCGAACATGTTTATTTTTTTCTCCATGCTTTCACCTTTCTTATTGCCTGCTAGGCTATTCCTCCTTCTCAGCTTATCACTTATTCTTCTTTCTCAGCCTCTTTGTTATAAAACATTATCGCCTTGTCATACTCCTTTTTCTCAAACTCAAGCCAGGGCTTTCTTGTGAAATAAATCAATGCTCCTTTTGAGTCCCAGAGCAGTATGCCTGAGTATTTCATTCCAGGCTCTATTATGAGCTCTGGCGGCGGGAAATATGAGGTGTAAATGTTTTGTTTTATAACATCATTGGTGAGCTCTTCCTCTTTGAGCTTCTCAGAGAGTATTTTTCTGACAATTAGCCTTATTGCGCCAAGCAATTCTTCCTGGCCGTCATAGTTGATGCAGAAGTTCAGGAAGAACTGGTCATAATCCTTGGTTTTGTCCATTAATTCCTTGAATATATCACTTAGCTCAGAATCCATCTCATACCATTGCCCTATCACAAACACTCTCACCTTGTTTTTGTGTATGCGCTCATCATTGGTGAGGTGCTTGAAGAATTCCTTTAAATCCTCGACCATGCCTTCATGCTCTTTAAGGTTGATGGTAAGGATTTTATTCTCGTTTTTCAGCTGCGAGTCCACTAGCTCGTCAAGAAGAGTCAAATGCATCTTTACTGCCTGAGCAAATTCCTTCTTGTTCTCCTCGCTCCAGCTCTTAATGCCTTCGGTGTTCACAGCTATATGTATGGGTGATTTCCTAGGCTTCAGAGCAGGAATTATAGGTATGTCAACCATTCACACTCCCCATTGGCAGGCGACTATAGATAAATATTTAAACTCTTCGCTTCTTAAGAAGGCTTATGTTTAACCTGATTTTTTTAAGCCTTGTTGTCGGGCTGGTTGCTCTTATAATTGCTTCGCTATCCGATATAAGGACGAGGGAGGTGCCTGACTGGCTTAACCTCAGCCTTGTTGCTTTTGCCATTGGCAGCTCCTTAATCCTCAGCATTTATCACGGCTACTCCCATATAATCATTAACTCATTACTGGGGCTTGCACTTGGCTTAGTGATAGGATTGTTACTTTTTTACACAGGGCAGTGGGGTGGTGGCGATACCAAGCTAATCATTGGCTTGTGCGCGCTCATAGGCTTGAGCTATTCAGACCTTGGCAAGAGCATCCCGACTATCATCCTCTTTCTTGTTAACACCTTGCTTGTAGGAGCTGTTTATGGCTTGGCTTTCAGCTTTGTCAAGGCAGTCATGAATTTTAAAAGTTTCAGGCAGACTGCTGAGCAAAGACTGAGGAGCAAGGAGATTTTTGTCATCAGAATAATTCTTTTGGTGATAGGGATTGGCGCATTTGCTTTCTTGCTCATTACTCGCAGCATTGAATCAGCATTTATCTTTGGCATTGCCATGGCTTTGTTCCTCTTCTTCTACCTCTGGGCGTTCATCAGCATTGTGGAGAAGAGCTGCATGATAAAAGAGGTGAGCGTGAGTGCGCTGACAGAAGGGGACTGGATTGTGGGAGATGTTGCCAAGGGCAAGAAGGTGCTTCTGAGAGCTGCAAAGACTGGCATCACCTTGAAGCAGATAGAGCTGCTTAAGAAGTATAGGATAAGGAAGGTCACAACAAAGGTCGGAATCCCTTTTGTCCCGAGCTTCCTTATAGCTTATATCCTGACTTTTGCATTTGGTAACTGGCTGGCTTTCCTGCTACCATTCTAAAAATAGCTCACAGCATTCTAAGAATAAATCATAGAACTTAAGAATAACTCACAGAATTCAAGGAATCTTCTGCAAATGTTTGATCAAGTAATTAATCCTGTCCTCCTTAGGAATCTTTATCACTTCTTCCTTTTTCTCATCCTTTCCCTCGGCTGCAGCTGGCAGGGCTAGCTGCGCAGCCTCAAGCTTTTCCTCTTTCCTGCCAATAACAAAGGCTTTGTCCTTAATCTTGTTATGAACCTCGTCCATCTCTTCAGGTGTAAGCTCTTTAGGCTTCCACATGAAATTCATGCCATCATTTTCTTTCCTAGGAATAACCTCGACAGCAAGATGAGCATCGCTCTCGTTCAGGATTATGTTGGTTCCATGAGCTTGGAGCGCCTCGAACACGCTTGCAGAGGAAAAATTAGCAAGGAAGAACAATTCCTCCACCAGCTCGTCACCAAGCTCTTCCAGCTTGGTAAAATGCTGCTTAGGCATAATCTTTATGTGCCCGGGAACAGCAGGCTTGGCAGGAAGAACAGCCACAAGATTATCATCCTCATAAGCAATCAGCGCCTTCTTCTCCTTTATCTTTTCACAAACAACGCAAGTCATTTTTATTTTCTCAGCAATTTTCTCCAAGTAATTATTTCTTTAACTGCTTCAGAGCCGTGGAAAGCTTATTAATATTAATTCCTCCGAACAGTCTATTAAACTCAGTATTGCTTTCAAGCTCTTTCTTAAAAGCTTCAGGGCTGTTTATAATCATCTCCTTCATCTGAGGGTTCTTGTCAATGAATTCTGCAAGATCCTTGTGGCCAGCAGCAAGCTTCTCCTTAGGCTTTGCACTGCTACCGCCTCCGCTCTTCATTCTTGCCTTGTACTCTCTCGTCATCAAGCCAATCTTGCCCTTGAAAGTAGCCAGGTGCTTTTTAACTTCTTCCTCGCTGAAATCATTAGCAGGGATGTTGAAGTTATCCAAGCCATCATTATCCTCCCTTGGAATAAGATGATACAAGAAATGAGGGCTTTGCTGGCCAGCAACTACTCCGTTAGCAATGAAAACACTGACCTTGCCGGTTACTACGCCGCTCTTCAAAGCCTTCACCAGCTGTTTTGTAGTCCTGAACATGTGAGCAGCAACATCAATAGGAATGACAGGAAGAATAGGATAATGCTCCTTGGTCATGACCAGGAGGTGCCCTTTAGCCGCAGGGTTGATGTCAAGGATAGAAATAATCTTGTCGTCCTCATAAGCCTTCTTGCTAGGAATCTCTCCCTTGATAATCTTGCAGAAGATGCAGCTCTTCCTCTGATACTCAGCAATCTCCTCAGGACTCATGCTCTCAAATTCTTCTTCTCCTGGCATAAGAATGCGTTATAAACTAAAGAGTTAATAAAACTTTTGGAAAAACCTTTTTGTGAAGGTTTCCTTCTGATGGCTCACTTAATTAAAGTTTCGATTATTCAACCAGTAAATCATATTTCCTTTTCCAATCTATGACAGAAAAGTCCTTGCCTTTTTCATGTCTAAAATAATCTCCAACTTTAATTTTTTCAAAATCTTCCCTCCTTAGAATACGATAGGATTCTGTTCTAATTTTCCCTGTTTTTTTATCATAACTTTTAATTCTTACAATAAAATGTTCACTAGAATCCATAAATCCAGGGATGAATCCGCTTGAGGAAGGTTCATAAACTTTTCTATATACACTCCCTTTGGTAAGCGGCCGTTCACAACTGCTTAAACCAATTGTAGTTACGGTAACTAAAGCACAAAGTGTTTTTTGCAACCTGCTCATTTTCATCACCATAAATATGAATTTGGATAGTGCGTAACAGGGATATCTTTTCTTCCGCATTTTGGGCATTTGCCGAATATGTACCACTCTATTAAACCCAGGTCTTTTGCACCTTCAGGAACATCCCTTTTCCTGTATTTTTTATATAATTCAAAGCTGCTGCTATCATATTCACACCTATTTGGCTTAGGATGCCCTCCCGAATAGCTGTAGTAGAACATAATTTTTTCTGCTAAATCAAGTTTTTTTTCTTTAATCCAATCCTCTAGACTTGACTGAGACATTTTAATCACTTTTAAGTGGAGGGTTATGTTTATTAATAAGTCTTTGTGGTGGATTCTTCCCCCTCAAAATAGAAATATTTAAATATGCAGCTAATTTACAAACAATTATGACCATAGAGACTGCTTTAAGGAGAATAGGTTTGGATCATAACGAGGTTAAGATTTACCTGACATTATTGCGAGAAGGAGCTTCATTGGCCGGCGCCATTACAGAAAAAACGGGCATTCACAGAAGAACGGTTTATGATGCTCTGGAGAAGCTAATGAAAAAAGGGCTCGTTAGTTATGCTATTCTTTCAGGTAAAAAGCATTTTCAAACAGCAAATCCTGAAAGACTATTGTTATTCCTAAATGAAAAACAAGAATCAATTAGGCAAGAGGAGAAAGAAGTTAAAGCGGTTCTGCCAGAATTACAAAACTTGTTCAAAACTTCTAAAACCAGGATTCAAGCAGAGATTTATTCTGGCACAGAAGGCTTAAAATCAGTTATGGAACTAATTCTGAGAGAGCAAAAAGATTGGCTGAGCATTGGTTCAACAGGCAAAGGTCCCCAAATCATCCCTTATTTCTTGCCTGGATGGCACAGGAAAAGGCTAAAACTAAAAATAAAGTATAAGGGCCTGATAGCAAACACGCCTAAAGGTAGGAAAAGAGCAGAAGAGTTCTCAAAGATAGGCTTGGCGCAATACAAGTTTCTGCCAAAAAACATTCGCCATCCGCAGACAATATGGGTGTTTGGAGATAAGACAGCCATCATCCTTGTTTCAGTTGATATGCCCGTAATCACTCTAATCGATAATAAGGAGATAGCTAATTCTTTCAGAGAATATTTTGATGCTCTTTGGAAACAGAGTCGGAGTTAATTATTCTCAGAACTGCACCTGAGGCGCTTCCTCAGCCCCTTCCTCTGCTGCGAAGAACGTCCTCTTCTCAAAGCTGAACATGCCAGCCACAACATTTGTTGGGAACACTCTGACTTTGGTGTTAAAGTCCTGGACAGCAGTGTTATATCTCTGCCTCTCAACAGCAATCTTGTTCTCAGTGTTGGCAAGCTCGTCCTGCAATGCTAGGAAATTTTCAGTTGCTTTTAGCTGAGGGTAATTCTCAACATTAATATTTAGCCCCCTGTATGAACTTACGATATTATCAAGTTTTTGTGCTGCAGCATCAATCTCAGAAGGGGTTTTGGCGTTTTGAATTTCATTCTTGACTGAAGTCGCTGCTGCCCTTAATTCAGCAATTTTAGTTTGCGTCTCTTTCTCGAAGTTTACAGCGCCCTGCACAGTATTGACGAGGTTGGGTATCAGGTCTGCTCTTCTCTGGTAAACAGCCTGCACCTGGCCCCAGGCAGTATCAACACTCACTTCTGAGCGAACAAGATTGTTATACATCCCGACGCCGCTCATAACTATTATTACAACAACTGCTATTACAACTATCGCCACAACCCATCCTGTGCTTAGCTTCTTTTTATCATCCTTAGATTCTTTTGCCATCTCCATCACCCTTATTTTTTTTTGTTGGTTTGACCTTATTTTTTCTTTTGAACCTTTTTCTGCTTTTCCATAAACTTCTTCTGCTCTTCCTGTATCTTCATAAGAATCTTCTCTATCTCTCCGCTATCAAGCCATATCCCTTCGCACTTCCCGCACTTATCAATGGTCACTCCCATTCTGCTCTTCTTAATCATGGGAAACTTGCATCTAGGACAATTAATAATCTTGTCATTCTTAACTTCTTTCTTCTTAGCGCAACAAAACCAGCTCATGTTTATCACCTTGGAATAAAGCATATTATTAAAACTTTGCTAAAACTTGCCGCTAAACCCTCCTCCTCCAAAGCCTCCGCCGCCAAAACCACCGAAGCCTCCGCCGAATCCTCCTCCGCTGCCTCCGAACCCGCCGCCGCCTCTTCCTCCCCTGCCGAATATGCTGGCGATTATCAGCGCAGCAAGGAAATCATTATCATGTTTCTCTCCAGGCTTCATCTTCTTCTTGGCTTTCTTATAAGCAGAAGCTATGTTGAAGACAAAAATAAGCATGATGAAAAGAAATATTACGCCTGTAATCACCGCGGTTTTGGTCGCCTCAGAGTTCAGGTTGTTCCAGGAGCCTGTGCCTTCAGTCTCCCAACTCTCATCGCCTTTGAGGATTGCGCTGATAGCAAGCACAGCGTCGAGGATTCCCTGCTCATAATTGCCTTCTTTGAATCTTGGCTCGATTACGCCCCTGCCAATCCTTCCCAGCAATGCAGCATTAAGAACAGGCTCTAAGCCATAACCAACTTCTATCCTGTACTCCCTGTCATCAACAGCCAGGAGGATAAGAACACCATTGTCCTTACCTTTCTCTCCCAGAGTCTGATGAGCAAGGTTAAGAGAGTACTCCTCAAGTGGCGTGCCATTGAGGCTTTTCACAGTGGCAACTGCCATCTCAACGCTCGTGTTGAGCTTTAAATCATAAAGCGCCTGGTTAAGCAGGTCCTCATATTCAGGAGAAATAACATTTGCCTCGTCATTAACAAAGCCTGTCAGCTTGTCAAGAGCTCTGACTGGGGGAGGGAAGAAGGTGATTAATACAATAATGATAAAAACGGCGCATTTCATAAAAGATATGAATAAATGATCGTTAATAAAGGTTTCTAAAGCTAGGTCGCATTGAAAGGTTCGCTATCGCTCACCTTGTCAGCTTCAAAATTTAAGATACTAAATTCAAAGGCTCTGCCTTCCCGAAGGGCGCAACCCCTGGCAACGAGTTAGAGTATTCCTGTTTAAGAAATTTTGACCTTAAGCTGACTAACTTCTCAATGCGACCTAAAGCTTTGCTTTTTTATTATTTATCTTCAGAACGTCCTCTTTTCTCCATGCATTCAAGGTATCCTTTGCTGTAGTTGTCTAGTTTGTCTTTTACTCTTGTGTGCATATCCTTTGCAAGTTCACCTGTGAGGATTTCAATTGCTTCATCAAGCTTAGAGACAGCGTATATATGGAATTTGCCTCGTATTATATCTTCTATAAACTCTTTATCAAGCATTAGGCTCTGCTCATTGGCTTTGGGTATGATTACTCCCTGCTCTCCTGTGAGCCCTTGCTCTTTGCATAGCCTATAGAAGCCTTCAGTCTTCTCGTTCACTCCACCGACTGCTTGTACATCTCCGTGTTGATTCATGCTACCTGTTACTGCGATGTTCTGTTTTATGGGTGTGTCTGAGAAATAACTTAGATAAGCCATTATTGTGGCTATGCTCGCAGAGTCTCCTTCAAGGGGATTGTAGAGTTGGTTAAAGTCAAGCCTTGCCTCGTAAAACTTGGGAGTGTCTTGTTCATATTTTTGTTTGAAATAGCCAATAATTACTTCATGACTCTTGGTGAACACGTCCCCGCTCAGTTTTGATTCCTTGGTAATGCTGACCAGTCCTCTGTTACCTGCAGAGCCAGTTGCTTCAAGCCTGGCTGGGAAGCCGAAAAATTCTGTCTTAAACGGATCAGGATATACGACAAGCCCGTTAACATACCCTACCTCCTTGCCCGTGGTGTGCAGAATTATTGTTCCATCCTTTACCTTTTCAGCATAATCCAGTTGTTCTTTCAGAGCAGGCCTCCTTATATCAGCTGTTGCTTGCTCCACATGTTTTCTTTTCACAATGTTGCTTCTCTCGTCTAATGCTTTCAATCCTGCTTTTTGCACAATATCCTTCATCGCATCCAGTATGTTGGTAAGATGTTTGTGCTTACTAGCGTTGCTGAACCTAGTTGCAAACCTTGCCCCTTCCTCCGCAATAGCCGCAATACCATCAGGAGCAAAGTGCAGAATCTTCTCCTTGTTCTTGGGGTCTTTGTTGTACTCATTAACTTCGTGAGCAACAAAGTGCGCGTAGGCTATCCTGCTCTCAGGAGTGTTAGGCATTTTGTCGTCAAACATTATTTTATGCTTGAAACGTCTAGCCATTTTGGGAGAGGTGTACTGTCTTATGTCCTCATTAGCACATCCAATGATGATGCAATCAGCATCTACTGGCTGGGTTTCTATTCCTGCTGATGTCCCACCTCCTATGAGGCCATGCCCTCCCCCAATCCTTACCTTTCTCTCTTCTAAGGCTGTTAAGAGGTAATCGCTGAGAACAGAGTTCTTGAATACGGTGACGAGCTCATCAATTATCGCTATCCCCCCATTCGCTTTTGGCAACTTTCCTGCTTTTGCCCTCATGTGAGGCTTGTGCCCTCCTAGCCCGTAAGGGTCGTGTTGCACGTCTCCAATCATGTTCTGTATTGTAGGATTTTCAATGAACTGGACAGGCAAGCCTTTTGTCTCCTTGTTATCAACTATGAGATTAACCTTGTACTTCTCAACTTCTTTCTCTTCCTCTGCTTCTAATTGCGGCATTATCATTCCCATCATAGGGTGCGGTTTCTTAGGAGGGTTCTCCCTAATGTCTTTTATTATCTTTTCAATGTATTCTTTAACCTTAGGATGATTTACGTATTTCTCAAGAAGTGCTTCTGGTCCTCCCTTTTGGGTTAATATTTTACTAATACTGTTCTGCCTCTCTTGTAGAATGCTAATTTTTTCTTTGAGTATTGCCTCTAACTCCTCTCTCTTAACACTCTTTACTGTGATGCCTGAGAGGGCAAACCAGGGTCCTTCTCTCAGAATCTCCTCTAATAAGCCCTCAGGACTCTCGGCCTCAGGGCTTCTTTTCCTAATGCCGACATGATAATACTTCTGAGGGTTGTTTTTTATTTTTTTCAAATCTTCATATGCCTTTTGTTTTTCTTCTTCCAGTTCCTTCATCTCACTCTTATATTCCGTTTTTTCTCTTTCGCTTAACTCTTCAAGGTGCAGAACTCCTTTTTTTATATCATTAACCATCCGGTTAAGATCGTCTCTTAACTCATTTCCTATGGGCGTGGGTAGTGCTAGGGCTAATGGCTCAAAGCTGTCATCAAAATTATGAGCAAGCAACTGGTCTTGGAGAACAATCTTTTCTTTCTGGTTTAGTTCTTGGCTGTACTGCTGTGCGAGCATGTTAGCGAGTAATGATTTTCCACAGCCAGGGGGCCCCACAAGAATAGCGTGTTGTCTTAGCCTGATAGCGTCTTTTAACTGCTTCTTCGCGGTTTCTTGCCCTTTTATGATGTCTTCCAGTCTTTCAGGTTTTTTAAGCTCTGCTGTGCTTCTGAACCTGAATTCGTCGGAGTTACAGTTCCATCTCAGCTTTTCATAGCCGACCTCGTATTCTGATAAGTTGACCATCTTCTTCAAGAAGGGTAATACAAGAGAATATTTAACTCTTTTGTTTGGTTAAGTGTTGTGGAAAGAGAACTAACACGGATGACAAGCCGATGCTAATGCAATGCTTTAAATAATATTCTTTATTTCTTTTTAGTGATGATTGAGGATTGGATAAAGGATGTGGAATCCAGGCTTAGCGTAAGGCCTAGTAATCAGCTAGCTTATTATTTGGACCTTCTTTGTGAGTTGAAAAAGGATGGCGAATATGTTGGAGAGGTTAAGTTCAGCTCTGACGGGGTTTTTAGCGAGCAGCTCTTCTGCTATTACCCAAAGAAAAGGCAAGGCTTTGTCATTGACAGGGACGAGAAAGGGTCTGGCAGCGTCACATCTTATGGTAACATTAGTAGGGAGGATTTTCTCAAGAACTATCCTCCTTTTAGTGCGAGAGAAGCAGAGCTGAAAAAACAAGAGACTAAGAAAAAAGTAAAGAAATACGCCTTGCTTGCTTTGCCAGTCGTTGTTCTGAGCGCTGCTTATCTTGGATTGAAAAAATTCTTAGGGCAGAGGAGCAAGGAATAAAACTAGCGAGCACTGGACGCACAAGACACGTTTGCATAAAGTTTTTAAACTTCTGCAAATTCTCCCGACTAAGAAACAATCTTATCATACAGCAATTTAGCGAGGTGGTACAGGATGAATAACAAGGAAGTACAGCCAATCTTTATTTTGTCAGAGAACACCAAGAGGACTCAGGGCAAGGACGCCCAGAGGATGAACATAATGGCTGCCAAGCTCGTGGCTGAGACTGTGAGGACAACCCTCGGGCCTAAGGGCATGGACAAGATGATTGTTGACGCCATGGGCGACATAACAGTTACAAATGATGGAGTAACGATTCTTGAGGAGATGAATATTGAGCACCCGTCTGCAAAGATGATCGTGGAAATCGCCAAGACCCAGGAGGACGAGGTTGGTGACGGCACAACAACTGCAGTTATTCTTGCAGGTGAGCTTTTGAAAAAGGCAGAAGACCTATTGGATCAGGAGATTCACCCGACAGTCATTGCCAAGGGCTACAGGATGGCTGCAGAGAAAGCAAGGGAGATTCTTAATAGCATTGCAGAGAATGTGAGCGAGTCAGACGGCGATTTACTGGGCAAAATAGCAATAACAGCCATGACTGGCAAAGGAGCAGAGTCTTCAAAAGAGCTTCTTGCAGAGCTGGTAGTTAAGGGAGTGAAGAGGATTATGACCAAGACCAAGGATGGCGTGCTTGTTGATAGGGATGATATCAAGATTGAGAAGAAGATAGGCGGAGGAGTTGAGGACAGCACTCTTATTGAGGGCATTGTGCTTGACAAGGAAAGGATACATCCTTCAATGCCTAAGAAGGTGGAAGCAGCAAGGATAGCGCTTATTGACTCGGCAGTTGAGGTTAGGCATACCGAGATTGATGCCAGGATAAGCATATCTGACCCTGAGAAGATGCAAGCCTTCCTTGACATGGAGGAGAACATGCTCAGGAAGATGGTTGACAAGGTTGCAGGCTCAGGAGCAAACGTGGTTTTCTGCCAGAAAGGAGTGGATGACTTGGCCCAGCACTTCTTTGCAAAAAAAGGAATATATGTTGCTAGGCGGATTAGCAAGTCTGACCTTGAAAAATTGGCAAAAGCAACCGGAGGCAGCATAGTCACAGACATAGGCGAGCTATCGGCCAAGGACCTTGGAAAAGCAGGAGTTGTGGAGGAAGTCAAGATTGGGGATGAGTCTATGACTTATGTGATGGAGTGCAAGAACCCCAAAGCAGTAACCTTGCTTGTGAGAGGAAGCACTGAGCATGTTGTTGACGAAGTTAAGAGGGCTGTTGAGGACGCTATTGGCGACACCATAGCTGCGCTTAAGAACAACAAAGTAGTAGCAGGAGCAGGAGCCCCTGAGATGGAGTTAAGCAGGAACTTGTTGAAATTCTCAGAATCACTCAGCGGAAGAGAGCAATTGGCTGTCAAGGCTTTTGCAGAAGCCATGGAGATAGTTCCCAGGACTCTTGCAGAGAACGCAGGGCTTGACCCTATTGACGTGCTGACTGAGCTAAGGGCTGCTCATGACAAGAAGCAGAAATGGGCAGGCATTAATGTGTTCACAGGCAAGATTATTGATGCCTGGAAGGCAGGAGTGATTGAGCCTCTCAAGATAAAAACCCAGGCTGTTAGCAGCGCTGCAGAAGTAGCAGTCATGATTCTGCGAATTGATGACGTGATTGCTGGCGGAGGAGTGGAAGCTGGGGCTGGCAAGATGCCTCAGATGCCGCCCGGCGGAATGCCAGAGTACTAAGCTTTTTTATTTTTAGAAAAGTTTATATATCTCGAGTATTAATACCTTATTAAGAGCAGAAAAAAGAGGTGTATTCTGTTGAGTGATAATGACGAGTACGAGCTTCTTCCAAGGCAGGAAATAGAGGCTTTGAAAAAAGAGCTTGAGCGCCTGAAGAAGCACCCATTCGGGGAAATGGAGGAAGGAGAAACCCTTCTAGAAGCTATTAACAACCTTAACAACAGCATAAGGAAGCTTACTGACATTTTCACCAAGGCCCAGGCAGACCTTGAAACCCAGTACTCTGAAGGAGCTCCTTTAGAGGATTTGAAAGATATCAAGGAGCAGAACGAGGAAATAGCCCAGGGCATACTGGCAGTTGCTGACATGCTTAAGGAGGATAAGGAAGCCAGAGAATTCAAAGAGTTCAAAGAGGAATCATCACCGGAAATCCGCTCTGCCCCTAAGATTGCAATGACCAGGCCAACAAGCATGGAAAGCATGGGAGGTCCTTCTGAGCCTTTTACTGATGACTTAGCAGCACACATACCTCCTCCGCCCCAGTTTTACTCAGCAAGCGGAGCTCAGACAATCGCGCCTACAGGAATCCATCCTCTTGAAGAGCCAATGCCTGCTGGCAAAAGGAAAGGTTTATTCTCCAATAGAAAATGATGCTCATCAACCCTGTGAAGGATTTTCTTAATGCAGCTTCCAAGCATGCCCAGGCAGCAAGGCTTAAGGAGCTGAACTACTTAGAGGCAGAGGTGATAATGGCAGAGGAGCTGCTGCTGGGCTTGAGAAGTGGAGGCATGCCTGCTGAGGCTGTTAATTCTTTTGAGAACAAGATTGATGACATGAAGAAGGTTATAAAAAACAAGAAGAATGAGCTGACTTTCTTCAAACAAATTGAATCAACAAATTGAATTAATCAAACATCCTTACCCATCAACTTTTTGCTAAAAACTTGACTAAAAAACTTAAGGAGGGTGTTAACAAAAACTAAAAGTTTTTGAAGTTTCCTATGGAAACTAACTTCGTTAAACCCTCCGAACTATGCAGAACTAAACATCTTTCCCCATAACAGTCCTTCTTCCGTTCTCCTTGGCCCTCCACATAGCTTTCTTCACAATCTCGCTGACTTTCTCGTTAAGAGCAGTGATGAAGTCAGTGGCAACGCTCATATCCCCGCAAGCCTCTCTAATCTTTGCCTTTATTATAAGCATGTCGTTCATTATTACCACCCCCGAAATTATTAATGGTTCAGACTATTATCAAAGGAATATATAAAGGTTGCTTTTTTTTTATTGGTGCGTGAACCAGAAGAATAACCTTTCTTTTCCGATCTTACTCTTTTCCTTCTTGTCAAGTTTCATGAACCCGAACCTTTCTGCCTGGATGATGTCTCCTTCTTTTAGCTTATTCATCAGCGGCTCGCCCAGTCCTTTCACAACTTTCTTGTCAGGCATCATTACCTCAACATTCACCAACTCGTCTTGGACTGGGAGGTAGTGTATTATCCTTTTTCCTTTCTCCTTGTAGTTGGAGTGCTCTTTGCTATCAAACACAAACTCTGCTGCTTGGCCTTTTCCCTTCTTCACAAAGTTAAGGCAGTCCATGAGCCTGTAAAGCTCTCCTGGCTTCAGGGCATCAAGATCGTTCCTTGCAATATAGAACTCCTCTTTAGTTCTGAACTTTCTTCCTCCTCGCCTGTGATGAGGATGCAGGTGCAGCTCAACTTCCTGCTCAGGAGCATTCTTTATCTTAATCTTCACAGGCTCTGCAACAAAGAAGTACCTGTCTGCTTTCTCGTCAAGCACTCTCCTATTATGCACGATAAGGTCATCCCACGTCATTGTAGCTTCTGTTTTTGTTATGCCTGTGCTTATCACGAAGTTCTTGATAGCTTCAGGAGTGAATCCTCTTCTTCTGAGAGCAACAATCGTGGCTAGTGATGGGTCGTCCCAGCCAATCAACTCCTTTTTCGCTATCATCTCCCTGATAATTCTTCCGCTGCTAGGCACTCCTACAAGGTTGAACCTGGCAAATTCATAAGTGATTGTGTCAGTCAATCCGAGAAGCTTTTGTATGTGGCTCTGGAGTTCTGAGCGCATCTCAAACTCCTTACTCCTAAGCCTGTGAGTGATTCCATAATGGCCGTCCATGATTGCGTTCTGGAAGTCATAGTTAGGCCAAACCCGGTACTTGGTTCCAAGCCTGGCATGAGGAGCCTCGATAATCCTGAAGATGACAGGGTCCCGCATAGTGCTGTTGTTGTGCTTCAAATCAATCTTCATCCTAAGAACAGCCTTGCCTGATTCTGCTTTTGGGAATTCCTTCCATCCCTTCAGGCTCTGCTCTGGCTTCTTATCCCTGCACTTGCAAGGAATCCCTTCAGCCCTGTTCTTCCTGATGACTTCCAAGCTACAACTGCACATATAAGCATTGCCTGACTTTATAACCTTCTCAGCCATCTCATAAAATAATTGCATGTGGTCAGAAGCGTACTGGAGCTCGTCCCACTCAGCACCCAACCACTTAAAGTTGTCCAGCATGATGTCATAGAATTCCTTCTTCACAAGAGTAGGGTTGGTGTCCTCAAACCTAAGGATGAACTTGCCGTTATATCTTTTTGCCAGCAAGTAGTTCAGGAGAAGGGCTTTTGCATGCCCGATGTGAGGATACTTCTCAGGCCCAGGAGGAAAGCCAGTGATAATCTTCTGCCCGTCCTTTATTCCGAGAAAAGCAAAGATGTCATGCTCTTCCTTCTCCTTCTCCACAAGCATCTCAGGGTACTTCTCTTCCAGAAGCTTTCTCTGCGCATCCACGCCGAGCTTGTTAACTTCCTTAATCTTCTCATTAACCTTCTTAGCCAAGGCCTTCATATCAGACTTAACCTCAGGCAACTCCTTAATGATGTGCCCAATCACAGCGCTTGGATTAGCCTTGCCATTATACTTAACTGCATTGCCCAAAGCGTACTTCTCAATTGCAGCATCCACGTCCATGATACAAAAGAATAAGGCTAGAAGTTTATATAATTAATGGTAATTTATTTAAATAGTTAACAAATCATCTGTTCCTTATGGGCTCTTAGCTCAGTAGTAGAGCACTTCCTCGGCATGGAAGGGGCCGCGGGTGCGACAGAGATTTCATCCAAACTGGTTAAGTTTGGATGGAACAGCAAAGCTTCGCTTTGCTTGTTTTTGCAATAGGCAAGAACTCCGAAAGTCCCGCAGAGTCCATGAGTGGTTGCGGTCACTAATCTGGGGACAGTCGCAAAGATTGTCCACTATTTAGTGACTCGCTACTTTTCTTGTTTGTCGACCATAACGTGACACCATTTCATCACTCCTTTTATAAATCTTGGGACACATTAGGGTGTGTATGACCGGCAGAATAATCAACAAATACGGCGAAATAGAGATTGACCCTTGCGACGTCAAAGGGCATCATGAATCTTGGCTTAAAAGAATCGGCTTTGAAAGCTCAAACCTTGATCTTTACTCATTCAAGGAAATTTCTCAGAAAGCCAGCGAATCAATAACAAAATATATTCTTGACCTTCACAATGGCAGAAATCTTGCAAAGGGAACTGGAAGAGGTAGAAGAAGTTACAATCACTTGACCAATTCTCGCATGAGATTGAACAATATCATCAGAATACTTGAGAGAAGGTGCAAGAAAGGGCTTTTTGAGTTAACAGAAAATGATGTTCTAATAACATTCAACTCCATGAGAGACGGCACTCTTAAAAACAAGTATGATAGGCCTCACCTATGTGTTTCTAGCTATGCCAAGGCCTTCATGGCCTTCTGGAAATGGGTGATGAGAACTAATAAACAAGAAGGAACAATCATTCAAAACGTAACAGAGAACCTTGACACAAGCGCAGACAGAAAACCCAAATGGAGCTACTTCACACTACAAGACGTTGAAAAAATGGCATCAGTAGCCCCGTCATTCTATTACAAAGCATTAGTTTACTTCCTCATTGACAGCGGAATAAGAGCCCCAAAGGAATTAATGAATGTAAGAGCAATGGACATAACACCAGTACCTAACTCACCATACCTTTTCTTGAACGTCAGAGAAGAGACTTCAAAAACCTTCGGCAGAAAAATAAAACTCATGATCTGCTCCGATATAATCAAACAATACATGGAAACATATAACAAAAAAGGACAAGACTTCCTATTCCCCACAGGATATGTGCCAACTCACAGAGTAATAGCCAGAATGGCCTACAAAGCCCTAAAAATAGGCCAAGAATACAAAGTATCACACAGAAAGGTGCTTGTAAAGCAAGGAGTAAGCCTCTACGACTTCAGACACAACAGCGTATGCCACTACCTTCCAATCTACCAATCAGAAAACCAAATGAAATACCGATACGGCTGGAAAAGCGCAGAAATGATCCACTACTACAGCGAATTCATGGGAATGAAAGACACAATAACCGACGAAGACATGCTAATAGACACCACAAAAGTAGAAATACAACAAATGCTACAAAAAGAACAACAAAAAGTAGCAATACTACAAGAGCAAATGGAATGCCAGAAAAAAGACACTGATGAAAGAATAAAACAGCTTGAAGCTTTAATGTTACAAAAATTTGCTGATCATTTCTCATAATAACAATTGGAGGCTCTTTATGAGTGATAAGAAATTTGATTTTAAATCTGGTAAAATGGATGTAAAAATCAAGCTAGATGCTGACAAAGGCTTGTTCTTCGGTAAAAAACTGGATTTTTATGACAAAGAATATCTGAAAGGACAAGGTTATGTTACTTGCTCTTTTGTTCCAATAGGAAAAATCAGACAAGAAGAAGTTTGGATCTTACCAGCACCTCCAGAATCATTAATTCACACATTTATTGTAAGAAACATCAGAGATGAACTGTTGAAATTCACAAAAGAAGTGCTAACTTACAAAGCAAGATTGCCCGATGTAGTCTTCCAAAATGCTAAGATGCAACTTATTGCTCTGGAAATTGAAACTGGAAAGAATCTAAAAAAACATGAAGCAAGATTAATTGAGAAATTTATAGAAGTAAAACTAAAATATAGAGGAAACTTATTCATAATACTCACAGATAGCAACATGAAAAGAAAATACAAAACACTCTTCCCGAACATAAAAGTATTAGTCAGAACAGACCTGCCTGCTTTTTTCAAGAGCCAATTCAATAAAAGAAGATGATATTATAATACGGGCAAGATTAAAGCCTATGAAACCGGCAAAAAACGCCAAATTCGACACAATTATGGCTCTTCACAGGCTCTGCGAAGATTTAAAAATGTTCAATAGTTAAGCTAAACCATCTTAATGCTATCCCCGCCCCCGGGCTGGAGTGTTTGGCTCAAGTCCTGATAGATATGGCAATATAATGGCAGAAACACCATGTTTTAAGGCATTCCAAGTTTAAAATTATTCGACTATCTGCGCCTCATGTTATTTATGAGCTTAAATGAATGAACTACCTGGTAAGTTGATTCTAGTGTCGGAACAGTTGTGATTTGCCTGCCAAAGCCTCCTCTTCCTGATTGGCAGCACCGAATAAATTTCTCGCATTCATCCATGTCATTTGGTGAGCTCCTCAGGATTGATAGGGCTGTTAAAGCTGCATGGGTGCTCTCAAGAAAAGATGTGCTTCTAGGACCTAACCCAAACCCACCTTCAAATCCTTGGCATTTCTTAATCCAAGCAACATATTCTTGTTTATTGAATTTAATTCCTAGCTTTTTTAGCAGGAACACTTGCTTAGAGACAACATCTATGGTGTCGGCTATTTTTTGTGAAGAAACATACTGCTGTGATTTATTCTTCAGAAGCCTCAGCAAACTGTTTTCTTTCAGTATTTCTGCGCAACGCATAGCATAATAAATACTGTCGATGTTTAATGAAAAAGAAGTCTTGACTGAGTTAATCATTTTTCTTTTATCATATTTGATACCTAGCTTCTTTGCTAGGAAAAGAAACTGGAAAAGACTGAACATGTTCTTATTTGTAAGCCGGGTTCCTTTCACAAATTCACAGGTCTTTTCGTTTTCGTAATTAAAATTTAGCTCATCAAAAACCCTGAGAGCATAATAAGTGTCTTCAAGCGTTGGAGGAGCGATTGCTGCGAAGCTAAAGCCTCCCTCTTCTTGCTCCCTTGAAATCACAAAATCAATTATGCGATTACTTTTCTCCTCTATCCACGACATCCCTTTGCGCTCACTCATCATCTTCCTTTTTTACTTCGTTATTCTTATCTCGTCAAGGTATGCTTCTGTTGCTCTAAAGTTTCCTTTCATAAGCTCTTTTCTGGCAAGCTTAAGGTTCAGCAGCTCATCTTCTTTCAAAGAAGCTTGTGACTGGATGCTGCTGATGCGCCTTGCTAACTGTTCATACTTATCCAGCTCTGCTTCTGAAATCCTGCTGATGTCATGATAAGGAGGCCTAATGATCACAAAGAAAGGCTTTCCTATATTATAGCTTGAGTTGTGGAGCATTGCTGTGCCTGTTTCTTCCCTCACAACTGCCTTTGCAGTCGGATCCCCATATTTGAGCCTGACCTTGTCCAAGTCTTCCTCATAGGCTGTCCTTAATTGAAGCTCTGTTCCTATGTTAGCCCTTATCTCTCCGGCAAAGTCTTCAAGCACCTGGCTTATCAAAATTATTCCGATGCCCCATTTCCTGAACTCCCTGACTGCCCTTTCCAGCGCTACTAAGCCTATTCCTTGCCCACCGTATTTTGGCAGAATCCTGTGAATCTCTTCAAAAACAAGCAAGGTAGTAAGCTTCTGCGATTCTAAAGGAGTTTTTGCGAAGAAGGAACTGATTATATTAGTTATGAACACATCAATCTCTTTTTCTCTCAGATGGCTTGTGACAAAAATCTTGAGTTCCCCGGGGTTTGTTTGAAAACTTTTTTCATCAACACCAGCTAGGCTTGCCTTTATTATCTCTGCAGGCCAGCCTCTGGCTTCGCTTTTCCTCATCTTGAAAAGCTCATATCTGTTCCTCATAGCCTCATCCCTAAGCGGCTTCATGAAACCAGTCCATTGGACAGTAGGATCAATAACTATGACAGATATTCCTTTTTGCAATGCTTCCTCCACCACCACTTGCGCTGTCACGGTCTTGCCACTGCCAGTAGAGCCTGCTATTATCACATGCTTGGTCAGTTCATCAACATCCAAGAAAGCCTCATGCTTTGTTTCAGCAATCTTGCCCAAGAAGATGCTTCTCTCATTCCTCTTAGGAAGGTCCCAATCCGCTATTTCATGGCAATATCGTTTCTTCATTTTAAATCAGCCCGACCAGCAATGGCTCAAGCTTTTCATGTGTCTTATTGTATTGCTCTGCGCACTCAATTATCTTTTCTCTGCCCTCAATCATCTTCTTCTTCCTAACAAGGGTATAAGCATTATCAATAGCCACATAACTTTTTAGCAATTCACGATGGATTTCCTTGAAATCATCAATGCTTTTTCTTAGGAAATCAGTCCTTAAGAGCATCATCTCGAGCAAGCCCCTTGACTTGACCATTAATCCGAAGAAGGTGAACTGGAAATGCCTGAACTGGCTTAGTTGGGGGTTAATCTTTTTAAGGTTGAGATTCTCGCAGATGCTCTTAAGTATTCCTAACAGGTCATTAAGGCTGGAGCTCTGCATAAGCAAGGCAATGCAATACTCCCTGTTGTGCTTAGTGAGTTTCATTTTTTACTATAATCTTTAATTGACTCGTGTGTTCATATAACTTCTTCAAAATAGCATCTAGCTTCTCTTTTTTTTGCTGAGAATTAATCTTTCCAGAAGATTTTTCCAACTTATGAGACCATAAATCATCAATAGACTCCCAAATGAAGCTGCAGTTAACATTAATAATGTGAGAAAGAGCAAAAGAAGTATTATCCAAATTAAACTCCTTTTTAGCCTTTTCAAGCTGTGTCTTGATTTGCTTTAACTCTTCTTTTACTTCCTTAAGCTGCTCCTGCGTCAAATCATTCCTTATCGACTTATAAATCTCGGACTTGCCAGAAATATCCTCCTCTATCTCTTTTATGAGGCCTTCAATGTAGGCCATGGTTGCCTTAATCCGGTTATAGTGCTGCCATTCCATTTTCAAACCTACTAAGAAGTCATCAGCTGAGGCGGTTTTGGCAGAAGGCCATGGCGGACTTCATCACCTGCAATACCCTCTAAAACAATACGGATTTATATATCTTACTTAATTTTTTGAAAACATAACATAATCATCTAACAAACAGCCCTCACAATATCCACGACACTGAGCTTAGTTCCAAACTCTTTCTCAATGTCATGCAAGGTTTCATTAATCATATTTTCTCTCTCAGGATGGCTATTTTTATCCCATGGTCCTAAGTCAATGCCGAACAAATCCAATTGCTCTATTGTTAAAACAAATAATTTTTTACTAATCTTTTGTAAAGTATACCTGCTCAGACCATCATCTTTGATGTATTTCAGCCAACCTTTAAACCAGTTAGGAGCTTTAAAATCAAACTCTTCAACAATAACTTGCGGATGTGTCTTAATTTCCGCTTCAAAACTTATTCTTGCAATTTGATGGAAACCCATCTTAGGATACCTGTGCTGACCTCTGTTTTCTATTCTGGACAAGCAATATGCCTATGGCAATTATTGCGAATATTGCACCATAGATGAATGACCATCCGAAAGAGAGTGCTGTCCATAATGCACCAGCGATTATGCTTGATGCAAAGTCTCCAATGCCATTTACAGTATTCAATAGTCCAAAACCTGTTCCTCTGATATTTTTTATCAAAAGGTCTGCTGCATATGCCCGCTCCATTACATCAATAAGTCCTGTTTCGACCCCGGCAAGCAAGAATAATATCACAAAGCTTAGAATAGTGTTCGGAAGTACAACAAATCCCACACAATATAATGCAAAGATAGCATATCCTGCTCCTAAAAGGAATCTCTTGCTTATCTTATCGCCCAAAATGCCTGAGACGTATGCAAATATTGCTGCACCAATGTTCAATAATACATAGAGCCCTGTAGCAATGCTGCCTGCTGCAAGTATTCCTATTGATGGTTGAAGAGCTTGAGTGACCCTGAGTATTAGAAACGTATTTGCAAAATTTGCTATCCCATAAATGCTGGCTGCCAAAAGAAACCTCTTAAAATCAGGAGGCATGTTCTTAACTGTTTTCCAAAAGGTTATCTTAACAGGTTTTTTCTTATATTTCTCCCTGACAAAGAGCACTGCAATTACAGCAAGTGCTCCAGGTATGGCTGCTAGGAAAAATATGTTTCTTACACCAAGTATAGGAAGAAAGAAAAAGGCAAGTGCAGGTCCAATAATGGCGCCTAATGTATCCATCATCCTTTCAAAGCCAAAGGATTTGCTTCTGGTTTTCTTGTCTACAGAATCTGACAACAATGCATCTCTTGCTGGGCTTCTTGTTCCCCTGCCAATCCATCCAAGAGTCCTTGCTACGAGCACATGAATCCATTGTGTGGCAAAGCCTATTATTGGAATAAAGAATCCGGTCATCACATAACCAAGTATTATGAATGGCTTGCGCTTGCCGATTTTATCGCTATACCATCCTGCGAATCCCTTCGTGAAGCTGGAAGCAAAGTCCGATACTCCCTCAATTATTCCAAGTATTGCTGCTGCACTACCAAGAGTGGCAGTTAAAAATATTGGAAGAATAGCTGTGGCCATCTCATGGCCCATATCACTAAATAAGCTTGCAAGCCCAAAAGACAATACATTTCTATTTAGCCACCCTTTCTTTTTTTTACTCATTTAGCACATCTGTTTATTCTTAGAAGAAGCTGTCAACCACAGAGGTGGCGGTTCTCACATTTAGTGATGGCAAGCCTCATTGCCTGGTCATATTTTATTATAAGGATATATAAATTTTGCTACAGTTCAGCCCATGTTATCTAAGTTTCGTTTCGAGTCCCGCATACGATGAAGTATGATAAAAACACGTTTTGTCGTCGATAAATAAGAAAAATAGTCCCGCCCCCGAGCTGGATATATACACTCAAATCCTGACAGATATAGCAATATAAAGGCAGAAAACGGGTGTTTTATCATTTCATTTTTAATACTATAAGATTTGTGTTTCCGTATGGTTTTTTCTCTACGATATTTCTCTGCTCTAATTTCGCAATGCCCTAAGAATAACATCACATCATTTTAATATTATTTCTTTAATATCTTTTGCTAAAATAACTTTATTGGTTTTGCCATATTGCTCTAACTTTACTATTCCTTTTCGTTCTAATTCTTTCACAGCTCTATGTGCCTTCAACTTAGTCATCCCTTCCATTCGGCTAATTTCAGATTGCAGTGCATTTCCTTTATTTTCAATTATTTTCTCAACAACTTTCTTTTCGTTCGAGTTCAAAAGTTTCAAAATGCTTCCGTTATTATTTGTTTGTAAATTTTCTGTTTTAACATCAGATTTAGCTTTATGATCAACCATTTTTGTAATTGCACTAAGATTTTTTTCCATTTTTTCTTCTAATCTTCTTGATATTACATAATATGAGACTGGGACAATTATGATGACCATTAGAATCAATGACAACCATAATAGGTAGTTTGGAACCATCCTGGGGCATAATCCTCCTCCTTCAGGTGAATGGTTAGTAAAATTCTGGAAAATACTGTAGGCAATGATTAACACCATTGCAAGAACAGCAATTAAAGAAATCGGCAACAATAATTTGTTTTTTTTAATGTCCATAACGATACGATAAATGTCTTGGCTATATAAATGTTTTTATTGGTTTCTTTGGATTGAAACTAGGTTTCACAACATTGAAACCGAAAATATTGGTTTCAGCAAACCTTTATATATGGTTTCATACTTATGAAACATAGATATAACTTTATGAGGTGAAAATACAATGGATAGAAAAATAATCGGAATTGGTGTTGGGGCTATGCTTGTAATAAGTTTAGTTGCCATAATGGGGTTTGCATTTGCCCAAGACACAAAAACAGTACCTGCAACAGGATTTGTTGATGCCAATAATGATGGTATTTGCGATAATATGCAATCAGGCAATTGCCCGTACAGAGATCAGGTTGGCGGATTTGTAGATGCAGATGGCGATGGAGTTTGTGATAATGCAGCTAACTGCCCAATGCACACTGCAAATGGTGGGTGTCAAGGATCTGGCGGATGTGCTAGACATTCAGCAGGATTCACAGGCGGATGCCATAGAGTTACGACCGTAACAGAATAAACTTTTTTTTATTCTTTATGAGATGAACAGAAAACTTTATATATTACATATCAATATGTGCTGATACGATGTCAGATATTTACCTATTCAAGGCTTTGGGTGAGGAAACCAAGCACAGAATACTGAAAATCCTGCTTGATGGTGAGCTGTGCGCCTGCGAGATTCCGATAAGAATAAAGAGGACGCAGTCGAACTGTTCAATGCACCTTGCAAAACTATTGAAGTGGGGCTTGGTGAAACAAAGAAGAGAAGGGAAAATGGTAATTTATTCAATAAAAGACAAAAGAGTAGCTGAGGTTTTCAGGCTGCTTGAGAAAAAATAGGTGAGGTGAAGCTTATGAAAGTAACACTATACTCCGCCCCAGCTTGCCCTTTTTGCGTTATTGTCAAGAAATACCTTGAGAGGAGCAATATCAAGTTCGATGAAGTAGATGTTTCAAAGGACCAAAAGAAAAAGGAAGAGATGAAGGCTAAGAGCGGCCAGGAAAATGTGCCTGTAGTTGATGTTGAAGGAAAAATAATTGTTGGCTACAACTTAAAAAAACTTAAAGAGGCTTTGGGGATAAAATGAGCATCGCAGAATCAGTTAAGAAGTTTTTTTCATCCAAATTTAATATATACTTAATCATAGCCTTGTTAATCCTTGCAGGCCTGGCTTTCTTCTTGACAAGCGAGAAGAGCCAGCAAACAACAGCAACAGGAGAAATAGAGATTCATTTCTTTTACCTTCCAACCTGCCCTCATTGCGCAGAGCAGAAGCCAACATATTATGAGGTTAAGGCTGAGCGAACAGACGTGGCATTCTTTGAGCACGATGCCTCTTCGCAGGAAGGCTCGCAATTATTCTACAAGATGGCAGGAGAAGCAGGGCTTGACACTTCAAGCCTCGGAGTCCCAACCATCTTTGTCGGGAAGCATCCTCTTGTAGGAGTGCAATCAAAAGAGCAGATATTATCTGCGATTGATGTGTGCATCAACAGCTGCAAGGGAGAAGGATACCAGGTTAACACAACTCAGGAGGTAAAGACAGGTTTTAGCGATTACGAGCTGCCATTCCTGGGAAGGACTGACCTGACCAAGTATTCGCTTCCAGCATTAGCTGTAATCCTTGGATTGATTGACGGCTTTAACCCTTGTGCCATGTGGGTGCTAGTCTACTTAATCGGGATTCTCATAGGAGTAAGGGATAGGAAAAGGATTTGGATTATTGTTGGAAGCTTTATTTTAGCCTCAGGAGTGCTTTACTTCCTTTTCATGACTGCCTGGCTCAACATATTCTTATTAATAGGGTATTTGAGGATACTGACCATAATTATTGGGTTGGTAGCTGTTGGCGGGGGAGTGCTAAGCCTCAAGGAATACTTCACCACCAAAGGCGAGGACAGCCTGACATGCAAGGTAGGAGATGATGAGAGCCATGAGCGCACCATGAAAAAAATAGACCGATTAGTGTCAGCACCTCTTACATTCGCAATAATCTTGTCAATAATAGGCTTGGCCTTTGTTGTTAACTCAGTGGAGTTTGTATGCTCATCAGCAATACCTGCAGTGTTCACTCAAGTGCTTGCTCTCAGCGGATTATCATCGCTCCAACACTACCTTTACATCCTGCTATATGTTTTCTTCTTCATGCTTGATGATTTAGTAATATTTGGAATGGCAGCCTTTGCCCTGGGAAGCGGCTTGGGAGAGAAATATGCAAAATATTGCAAGCTAATCGGTGGAGCAATAATGACAGTATTGGGGCTTATAATGCTGTTTGCGCCCCAACTATTAAGGTAAATAAAAAGATGGTTAAGATGGCTACAAAAAAAATCGCTGAAGGCATTGTGTTTGAGCCTAGGCATGCGCACACGCACACCCCTGATATTAATGAGATGTATGATACAATAATCATAGGCGCTGGAGTTGCAGGCTACGCAGCTGCCATGTATGCTTCAAGGCTAGGATTAAAAGCTTTGATTATTGGCGAAGTGCCAGGAGGAACTCTTGCCCTCACAGGAAGAGTGGAGAATTACCCTGGCTTTGTATCAATCCAAGGCCAAAAGCTCACAGAGTTGCTTGAGAATCACGCGATGGACTATGACATTGACATGCTAATCGATATTGTTGATGAGATAAGAAAAGAAAAAAACTTGTTCAAGGTAATAATAGGGAACAAGAGCTTTTCTTCAAGAACAATAATCCTGGCGACAGGAGCCCAGGTAAAAAAGCTTGGCATCAAGGGAGAGAAAGAGTTCTTTGGCAAGGGAGTTGACTATTGCGCCTTATGCGACGCAACGCACATCAAGGGCAAGACAGTAGCAGTTGCAGGCGGAGGAGACAGCGCAGTAAAAGAAGCAATACTTGTCACAGAATACGCAAAAAAAGTTTACATAATAAACAACGAGGAAGAGCTTCACCCAGAAAAGCACAACCAAATGCTCCTTGATGAGCAGATAAGGCAGGGAAAGATAGAAGTGATAAACAATAATGAGATCATTGAGATAACAGGCAGTGATAAACTGGAAAAGCTTATCCTGAAAAAAGAATACAAAGAAAGCAAAGAGCTTGCTGTCGAAGGATTGTTTGTCTACATAGGCAGGATTCCTAATAGCAATCTGGCAAAAAAACTTGGAGTGAAGCTTAACAATAAAGGAGAAGTGGTTGTGAACCAGAACTCAGAGACCAGCCTAAAAGGCTTCTATGCGGCAGGAGACGTGACCAACACAGAATGGAAGCAGGCAATCATCGGAGTATCACAAGGAGTTAGTGCAGCTTATCATGCTTACAATTTTATAAAAATATTGGAGGCTGAAAAATGACTGAAAAGCCAAAACTAGATGAGAAATTCGCCAAATGGAAAGGTGTCGACAGGACAAAAATTGATTGGAACCCCTCAATTGACTTAGAGAAATGTGTAGGCTGCGGCATGTGCATTACTAGCTGCGGAAGGAGCGTATTTGAATACGATGTGAACAACAAAAAATCTGTGGTTGAGCGCCCTTACAATTGCATGGTGGGATGCACTTCCTGTGAAACTTGGTGCATTTACGGCGCAATAAGCTTCCCAGACCATGATTATGTTAAAGACCTTATCAAGGAGAAAGGGCTCTTAAAAGTAGCGAAGAAAGAGCTCGAGCAAAAATATGCTAAGAAAGAATGCTGCGGAGGACAATTAAAATGAAGGAAGGATTTTTGTTTTGTGTATGCCAGGGAACTTGCCCATCGTTTGCCAAGGAGAACGCTTATGAGATTACTAACATGGTGAGAAAGAACTTCAATGTGGAGTTCGCTGCCATTCATCCTCAACTTTGCGCTGACGACGGAGACCGCTTTTTCAAGAACTTGCTCAAAGGAACTGAAATTGATGTATTGTATGTCGCTGGCTGTGATCCTGTGATGCAGAGGAAGATGTTCAAGGAATCATTTGCAGCAGTTAGCTTTGATGAGAATAAGCTCCGTGGAGTTGATGTTAGGAATAAGACCACTGAGGAAGTCAAAACCATGGTGAGCGAACTAATAGATAATACAAGGAAAGAGATGCAGAAATGACCAAGGAATGGTATCCAATAATTGATGACAAGAAGTGCAGTGGCTGCCTGACATGTTTTAATTTCTGCCTCCATGGAGTTTTTGAAGAGAAAGACGGTAAGCCAGTGGTAAAGAATAAGGAAGCATGCGTTGACATGTGTAAGGGCTGTGGGAAGATATGCCCTGAAAAAGCAATAAGGTTTAACAGCAAATAATTCTTGCAAGGGTGATATGTATGAAAATCGAAGTTTTAGGCTCAGGATGCCCCAAGTGCAAGTTGCTTGAGGCGAATGTAAGAAAGGCTTTGGAAGAAACTGGGAAGAAAGCAGAAGTTGTCAAAGTCACAGAGATAGACAAGATCATAGGATATGGTGTGATGTCAACGCCTGCTTTGGTGATTGATGGAGAAGTCAAATCATACGGCAGGATAGCAACAACTGAAGAAATAAAGAAGTGGCTGTGATGGAAAAGAAAGACTGGAGCATGATGGTCGGGATTGCGATTGTTTTTGCAATACTATACTTTGTCCCTTCGCAGGCAGAATGGTTCAAGGCTTCAATACTCTCTGCTTTTGACTTGTTGCACGACTATGCCAAGAAGCATGTCTTGACCTGTTTAGTCCCTGCCTTGTTTATTGCAGGGGCAATATCTGTTTTTGTTAAAAAAGATGCTGTCTTAAAATACCTTGGGCATAAAAGCAAGAAAATTGTTTCATATTCAATAGCTTCGGTTTCAGGAGCAATCTTGGCAGTATGCTCTTGCACCATCTTGCCTTTATTTGCAGGAATAAGAAAAAGAGGGGCTGGTCTGGGCCCGGCAATCACATTCTTATTTGCAGGCCCGGCAATAAATATTGCTGCCATATTCTTAACAGCTTCTGTTTTAGGCTACAGGATAGGCTTGGCAAGGGCAATCGCAGCCATTTCAATCTCTATTATTGTTGGATTAACAATGGCTCTTATTTTTAGGGAAAAGTCAGAGCAAGGAGGATTATTAATCCAAGAAAGCAAGGAGATCAAGGTGTCTAAAAAATTACTTATCGCTTTTTTTGGGTTAATGGTAGGGATTCTTGTTATTAATGGGTTGCAAATAAACCTGTTATACAAGTATGTCCTTATGTTCAGCTTTGCAATCTTAACGGTCTTGTTAGTTATCTTTAAATTCCACAAAGAGACGACAAAAGAATGGCTTCAGGAGACATGGAGTTTTTCTAAGATGCTGCTGCCATTATTGTTCATAGGAGTTTTTATTGCAGGATTTATCATGCCATTGCTCCCTCAAGCACTGATTGAGAACTTGGTCGGCCAGAACACAATCCTAGGTAATCTAGTCGCTTCAATATTCGGGGCGTTCATGTATTTTTCAACCCTTACTGAAATCCCAATATTACAGGCATTAATTGCTAAAGGGATGCACTCAGGGCCAGCACTGGCTTTGCTATTATCAGGGCCGTCATTGAGCCTGCCAAGCATGCTCGTGATAAGAAAAGTCCTTGGAACGAAAAAAACAGCAGTATACATAGGGCTTGTGATAGCTTATTCCACAATAGCAGGGCTCATATTTGGGGGTATTATTTAGATGGATGAGCATAGAGAGATATGTGAAGTGGAAATATTATGTGTGATTCTGGAAAAGTTTGCAACAAATAAATGGAGGATTTAAAAATGAGAAATCATGAAAAAATATTGGTGATAGCAATTGTTTTAATGACGATATTTATGTTTGGGTGCACAAGCCAAGCCCAGACAGTGAATCAGCCGACAGGATTATCAAGCCATGAAAGGAAAATTAACGTGGAGAAAGTAGAGATATACCATTTCCACGGCACTCACCAATGCTATTCCTGCATAACAGTAGGAGCATATGCAGAGGAGGCTGTTAACACTTATTTTGCTGATGAGGTAAAATCAGGCAAGATAGTGTTTGGTCACATCAATGGAGAACTCCCGGAGAACCAGGAGCTCGTGATGAAATACGGCGCCACGGGCTCTTCATTGTGGATTGGCGTTTATAATGCGAGTGGATTTTATCCGGAGCAGAACATAAATGTTTGGTACAAGATAAATAATAAAGAAGATTACATGACTTACCTGAAAGGTGTCATTGAGCAAAAGCTAGCAGGAAAATGATTAGGCGAGATGACTTATGCTTAACAACACAATCATATTCGGGATAGTGACAGGCATTGCCTTGCTTGCTTCCTTTATTTTTGATAAGAAAAAGACAATCCTTGGCCTGAAGAAAGGCTGGAAAATGCTCTTCAACATCCTTCACCCTTTCCTTAATATACTCATCCTTATTAGTGTAGTGCTTTTCTTCATCCCGAGCTCTTTGATTGTGAAATATCTTGGAGCTAATTCTGGATGGCTTGGTTTCGGAATAGCAGCCATTATTGGCTCAATAACTCTCATACCAGGATTCATCTCATACCCTTTGGCTGCCACTTTACTAAAACAAGGTGCTACTTATGGTGTTGTTGCAGTTTTTATGATCACTTTAATGATGGTTGGAATAGTTACTTTGCCTCTTGAAATAAAGTATTTCGGGAAGAAAGCAGCGATACTCAGGAATGTGTTTAATTTTATTGCAGCAATAATTATAGGAATCATGATGGGGTGGCTGATGTGAACAAAAAACTGATTGCTAACAAGCACTTAAAGAATTATGCTTGGGTTATTTTGTTTGTTATCTTCTCTGTTGTCTCATATTTCATAGGATTCAAGCCTGGAGCAGTTATCTACTCTAATTTTAATGAGTTCTTCATAGAGATGATTTCATTTATTCCTCTATTGTTCATATTAATAGGGCTTTTTGATGTGTGGTTCCCGAAAGAGGTGCTTGAAAAGCATATAGGCAAAGAATCAGGAATAAAAGGGATTTTACTGGTTATTCTATTGGCTATGCTTCAGGCAGGTCCTCTGTATGGGGCATTTCCTGTTGCTTATATTTTGCATAAAAAAGGGGCGTCAGTAAAGAACATATTCATTTATCTGGGGGCATTCTCATCTATGAAGATCCCGATGCTAGGAATCGAGATTGGTTACTTAGGAATAAAATTCACCATCTTAAGAACGCTTATATCTCTTCCGCTATTCATACTTATCGGGTATGTGATGGAGAAAATCCTCGGAAAGGATTTTGAAGTCAAAGAAGTAAAGGCTTGAAGTTTAAGGTAATAAAATGGCAATAATGGGTTTCATGGAAGCAATGGGGACAAGCAGCATACCGCTGGTTGCTGCATTCTTTATAGGATTAATGACTGCTATAAGCCCTTGCCCGCTTGCAACTAACATCACAGCTATAGCCTACATATCGAAGAGGCTTGATAATAGCAAGCACACAGTGCTTGTCGGATTGTTTTATACACTAGGCAGGATGCTTACATACGTTACTATTGCCTCACTTATAGTTTGGTTTGGCTTAAACATACAGTTCATCGCATTAGGACTCCAAAAATACGGTGAAAAGCTACTCGGGCCATTGCTTATAATCATCGGGATATTCATGCTTGGCATAATAAAAATCGATGCACTTAAAAGCAACTCAAAGCTGGAAGCGATCAAGGAAAAGCTTTCAAGAAAAGGATTACTAGGAAGCTTTCTCTTGGGAGTGGTGTTCGCCCTAGCATTCTGTCCCTTCAGCGCAGTCCTGTTCTTCGGCATGCTAATACCCTTAGCGATAAAAATGGGTGATGGGCTGCTTATTCCGGCAGTATTCGCATTTGCGACAGGATTGCCAGTCATAATACTATCATTCATCCTGGTGCACAGCCTATCAAAACTAAGCAAGATAATGAACAAGATACAGCAAATAGAAAACATACTCCAGAAAATTGTCGGAGTAGCATTCATAATTGCCGGAACTTATTATTTATGGATAAGCTATTTCTAAGAAAAAATCAATTCAAAATATTACATTCTCCGACATACAATAATTAATCAGACAAACCTTTCCAATTCAATATGGAAAAACACCAAATAACTCTCGACGTTGAAAAATTTAAAGAGATAATTTTATATAGCTGGCATTTGATACCTTTAGATAAGCAAGCGGAGTTAGTGAGCATAGGGATTTATCCAACAAGGACTGTCCCTGGGTAATTGACCGCAAACCATCACCTTCGCAGAGTCCATATGAAAGCAACAGAATTATATCAACGATTAGAAAAAGATTTTGACCTTGCTCATTGCCGTGATGACTGGTCAAAGGTGGAGTTCAATGAGTTCATTAGTGAGAACTTTAAGAAAAGGTACATGGGCTTAATGGCTGATAACGCCAAGGAAATAAATAAGGTTTATACAGCGGTCTTCCCAACAGAAGAGGTTATTAATTGTATTCTTGCCGGCGATGAAAAAGATGCAATGCTCTTCATTCATCACCCAATGATTTGGGAGATTGACGGCAAGAACGGTGTTTTTAGGAGCATACCTGAAGAATTGCTTAAGAAATTAAGGGATAGCCGCATTGCTATTTATAACCTCCACACCCCTCTGGATAATTTTGGTGAATACTCGACTTGCGTTTCATTAGCGAAGGCTCTTGGTATGAAAATTGAAGAGTCTTTCTATGAGTATTTTGGACACCCTGCTGGTGTTATTGGTAAAACTGACTTGAGCACAATTGATGAGCTGGTTGAGAAAGTTAAAAAAGCAGTTGGCCATGAAGTGAAGCTTTGGCATTATGGTTCAGGTGAGATAAACGAGCAACTAGTTGGAGTTATTGGTGGTGGAGGAAATGATGTTCAGGCTTTAGGAGAACTGAAATCTAAGAGGATAAACGCCTTTGTTACGGGCGTAACTAGAAAGACAGATGGTTATGAGCCTGCTATCAGAGCTCACAATTTTGCAAATGCGAATAAAATTAACATCATCGGAGCAACTCATTATTCTACAGAAAAATTCGCCTGCATAGCTATAGTTGATTACTTTAAAAATTTAGGGTTAGAAGCAGAATTTATTCCTGACAATCCTGATTTTGAAGACATGAATTATGGAATGGGAAGTAAAGCATGATAGGCATAATCTCAGACACTCATGACAATATTATCAACATCCAGAAAGCTGTTGAAATCTTCAAGAAGAACAAGGTTGAGTTCGTAATTCATGCTGGTGACATTGTTGCTCCTGCGTCTGTGAAGTTCTTTGCCGGGCTGAGCATGAAATTCATATTTGGCAACTGCGACGGCGACAGGGCTCGCATCGAGGAAAAGGTGAATGAGTTCGGGTGGGAGCATCACGGTAGGGTGATGAAATTGAATATTAAAGACAAAACCATTGGCGTTGTGCACGGCGATAACCTGCTCGTCTGGGACAAGATGCTTAACAAGGGTTATGATTACCTGATTCGCGGCCATACTCATGTTCCTGAGGACAAAAAGGTTAAGAAGACCAGGGTTCTCTGTCCTGGCGGGCATTTTCTGGGTGATGAGAAGGAAACCAATAAGGTAATTATTCTAAATCTTGATAATGACAAGGCTCTTTTCCTGGATGTGTGAGTTTTCTGTAACTACTCGCTAAAGGATGCTTTGGAAAGTTTTATATATTTCTATTCCTAAGAAAGCTTTTAGATGGCTAAAGGGCTTGAGGGAGTGATTAACAATTTATCTAGCAGCTACAAGGCTACTTCTGATTTCGTTAAGAGAGAGAAGAGTTATGTAAAAGCAGCTTTCTTAGCCTCAAGCGCAGTAGTGGTGGATGGCTTAACAACTTCTGCTGCGCTGCACGGAAACCTGGGCATGATAATAGATTTTGAGATTAATCCTCTCACCAAATACTTAATACATGATATGGGAGTCAACCAAGGGTTGGTTGCAGAAACCGCTCTCACCATTGCTTTGGCCCTCCCGCTATCATACGCGCTCAACAGGTTAACCAAGAAGCCTCTAGGCACATATTATCTATACCTACTGTCAGCAGTAAGGATAGGTTTTAGCGCCAGCAACCTCGTGGTGAGCTATATCTGCCGCTAGAGCGAATCATCTATGCCAGAATCTGTACTTGTAGTGATGGCTAGCAACAATTTTTGTCGCCCTCCAATAGGACAACTTTTATAAACTAATGCTTTTTCTCTCCTTCTTATGATAAAGGGGGTTTTATTCGACTTTTGGGGGACGCTGGTTGAGAACGGGATATTCCCAAGCCCAGTAAGGCAGGTTCTGTACATCCTCAGGGTAAGAATGCCTTTCAGGGAGTTCATAGTGAGATTTGAGCAGGCAATGATGACCAAGCCTTACAACGACTTGAACGAGGCATTCACAGCAGTATGCCAGGAATTTGAGCTGGAGCCTGAGCCTTTCTTAATAGAGAGGCTGGTTGGCATGTGGAACAAGAACGAGCTCCTGGGAAAGCCATTCCTTGAGACCATTGACATGCTTGAATACTTAAAAGAGAACAAGATCAAAATCGGGTTAATATCCAACACTACTCCCACAATTACGCGAGTGCTGGACAAGTTCGACCTTAACAAGTACTTTGACGCATCCCTCTTCTCTTATGAGAACGGCTTATTAAAAACTGATTCTGAGATGTTCAAGCAACTCCTGAAAAAGATGAAGCTCAAGCCAGAAGAAGTATTAATGGTCGGTGATTCTGTGCCTACAGATATTCTGGGAGCAAGGAGCGCAGGAATAAAAGCAATTCTTCTTGACAGGCGCAACAGGAGGGAATTCGCGCCAAAGATAACTAACCTGCGGGAGCTCAAGGAGCTTATGGAGAAAGGTGAGCTTGAGGAGTTCTTGTCGCACGAGTCAGAAATCAGGTCAGAAGGCGGAGATGAATGAGCAAAGAAAAAAAAACAGCTGCAGATACGACAGCTCTGGCGGCTGAGCTTAAAGAATGCATTTTCTGCAAGATAATCCGCAGAGAGCTGCCGTGCGCAAAGATTTACGAGGATAAAGAGTTCCTTGCATTCCTTGACATCAGGCCAATCAATCCAGGGCACGCCTTAATCATTCCAAAGATTCATTGCAAAAACCTTCTTGACTTCCCAAAATCAGAGGAGACAGACCTGTTCGAGTTCATAAAAAAGGTTGCGACTGCAGTTGTGAAAACTGTTAATGCTGACGGCTTCAACCTAGGCATGAACAACGGAGAAGCAGCAGGTCAGGTAGTTCATCACGCCCACTTCCACATCATTCCCAGATTCTCAAACGACGGCTTGCACCACTGGCCTAACAAGCAGTACGCTGAGGGCGAGATTGAAGGGGTAAGAAAGAAAATAGTAAGCTTTTTATAATCGTTTCTCAATTTTCTCTGAAAGCAGATAAGCTTTTTAAGAGGTGAGCGGTTGCTAGAGGATTTTCTGATTTTACTGGTAGGATGCGTAGTCATGGTCTTCTTGGCTCATTGGATAATAAAAAGAAGTGTTGAGATAACAGAGCATTTTGGCTTTTCAGGAATGTTCGTTGGCATGACTCTCTTGTCAATAGGGACTTCTCTGCCTGAAATCCTGACTCATATTATTGGGAGCGTGCAGATTGTGAAGCAGCCAGCCTTAATGAATCAGGTATCTGCTTTAATCTTAGGGAGCAATGTTGGCTCAGACATCTTCCAGCAGAACTTTGTCTTAGGAGCAATTGCAATACTTGGAACCATCTTTATTGTAAAAGAAGACGTGATTCCCGATATAGGAGGATTGATTGGCGGCACCTTTGTCTTATTCCTTGCATGCCTTGATGGGTTTATATCAAAATGGGAAGGAATCTTCCTGGTGGTTGGCTACCTGACATATTTAGTTTATTTGAAAAGAAAAGAGAAAGAAGAGGAAACAAGCAAGCAAAAGCTTGCTGTTCCAGAAATGCAGAAATCTAAGATTTCAGAAAACAGAGTTTTCTGGACCAAAAAGCAAAGCTTTTTGATTTCTGAGTCCAAAACAGAAAGTTTTGGAAAACAAGGTTTTTCTGAAAAGCAAGTCGAGAAAAAAAAGCTGGACAAAAGAGAGGCGGCTCTTTCATTAATCATTCTAGTAATCAGTTTTATAGCTATGACTATCATTGCCAGGCAGGTTTTGACATCAGCAGAGAACCTGGTGAATAATCTGGCAATAAGTGCGTCCTTTTTCGGAGTAATCATCCTAGGAATAGCTGCTGCAATGCCAGAGCTCACAACAGCGCTTGAAGCGCTTAGGAAAAAAGAATCAGGCATGTCTGCAGGAATCCTGCTGGGAAGCAATGTTACTAATCCCATGTTTGCAGTTGGCTTGGGAGCAATCATCTCAACCTATACTGTGCCTGGCGTCATAATCTGGTATGATCTGCCAGTGAAACTGTTAAGCTGCCTGCTAATACTCTTCTTCTTTTTGAAGTACAAGCGCCTGGAAAAACACTTGGGCGTAATCCTCATAGGAATGTTCCTATTATACCTGATTGTTAGGATATTATTCTTTTCTGTGGACACTTTTTAAGAAACCTTTAAAAACTGGGCTGTTTTCAAGAATTCAGAATTAGTGTTGTCGGCGTAGTTCAGCCTGGCTAGAGCGCCACGCTCATAAATGCAATCTTGAGCGATGAGACGAAAGTCAATGAAAAAAGATTGTGGTGCACCGTGGAAGTCAGGGGTTCAAAGGAGAAGCTGTTTTGGCAGCTTTTCTGAAGCTCCCCTCGCCGACACTTATATTTTTTCTGTAAAAAAGAGGTGAGTGAATAGCTTGAGAACTATTGAAAAACTGTTCATGGAGGAAGAATCATGGAAAAAAAGAAGATTGCGGTTTTTACAGGAGGAGGAGATTGTCCTGGCTTGAACAATGCGATAAAGCAGATAGTAACTTCTGCCAAGGATAATTATGAGGTTGAGGGAATAACAGAGGGTTGGGAAGGCGCCGTACAAATGGCTTTGAAAAAAAACCCTGAGACCATAAGCATCTATGCTCCTCAGCTTAATGAGACTGAAGTGAGAAGGATTGACAGAGAAGGCGGAACCATGCTCATGTCAAGCAGAGCTAATCCTTTCAAGTACGAGAACAAGCTAGACAATATTCATGATGCTGACGTGTCAGAGGAAGTCTTTAAGTTTTTGAATGAGCGTTATCACGCAGTCATAGCTATTGGGGGAGAAGACACTCTGGGAGCAGCAGGCAAGCTTGCAAAGAAAGGCCTGCGCATAATCGGGGTGCCAAAAACCATTGACAAGGATTTATGCGGAACACAATTCACGCTTGGCTTTGACAGCGCACTTAATGTCGGGGCTTATGAGCTCAGCAAGCTTCGCTCCTCAGCAGGCTCCCACGGCATGGTTTATTTCGTGGAAATCATGGGTAGGAGAGCTGGTCACCTAACTTATCATGCAGGAGTTGCTTCCCATGTTCATTTCATGACTATTCCTGAAGTTGAGACTGATATGGACAGGTTATTCCAGCTTATAGACGAGAGAAGACTAAAAGAAAAATATCCTGGCTATCACAGGGATGGCAGGAGGTACACTATTGTGGCTGTGGCTGAAGGCACGAGCCTGAAGGGTATCGGCGAGGTAGTTAAGAGCAGGAGGCTTGATCCGCACAGCAACCCAGTGCTTGGGAAGGTGGCTGAATTCCTGGTCAAGGAATACACTGCAAGAACTGGCGACGAGAACGCCAGGGACCAGGCTCTCAGGTACTTACCAAGATCAGGCGAGCCAAGCTCCAGGGACAGGACCTTAGGCCAATATGCAGGCCTTAAAGCATTGGAGCTCATAGCTAATGAGCAATTTGGAAGAATGGTAACCTTGGGGTTAGAGGGTACTGGCGATATTCCTCTCATGGATGTTGTTGGCAAGATAAGAGTGTTGGATGCTCAGAAGTGCTTTGATGCCCAAAACTATAAGCCTATCCTGGATGATTTGTACTTCCATGAGCGCGAGATTCCAAAGTAAGGGAATGGAAAATGAGTTTACCATCGGGCTTTAACATTGAGAAACCGGATAATGAAATCAGGGAGTTAGTTATTAATCTCAACCAAATACCTGGAGTTGCTACTGACACGACCTGCGAAGGCCACGTATGGTATGAGTTTCCTGAATGGCCTACCAAGGACGGCTGGATTCATTTCAGCACAAGCAAAGGAGAAAACAAGGATTTAGTTGAGCTTGTAAAATCTTTTTGCAGTAAATCTGGATACTTTAAACTAGAAGGTCCGAAAGAGCTGGGAGAAACCAGCTCGTTCACAATAATTGCTCTTTATGAGCCTCATCATGATGAGAAGTGCGAGAACCTGTTTGCAAAGTGGAGTCGGCAGCAGCAACAGGATTATTTCAGGAGAGCAGAGGATAGAAGAGAGCAGCATGCGCAGGGCTGGAAAGAGTTGAATGAATTAGTTATTGATTATATTAAAGAAAAAGCACTCTTAGATTAATAAAATATTTTGCAGAATTAATAACTCCTTGCAAAATAAATCTGTGCCTCTGCTTTTTTGCCGCAGCCACAGACGCAGTTTTCACTCACTTTTTGCATTCCGAAAGGTATGTTAATGCTCTTAGCCCCTGCCTCATCCTTGACTTTTGACTCGCAATCAGCACTGCCGCACCAGGGAGCAAACGCTATCTTTCCGCTCTCAATCGCTTTTTTTAGCTCATGCATAGACCCTGTTTTTACAATGCTTTCTTCTAAGAATTTCTTGGCCTTGTGGTATAGATTGTCTTGTATGTCTGCGAGCACCTTGATAGTTTTGACAATTATTTCTTTTACAGGCACGTTCTCCTTTACACCAGTATCCCTTCTGACAAATACAACATGCTCTTTTTCCAAATCTTTTGGACCGAGTTCAATTCTTAGCGGCACTCCTTTAAGCTCCCAGTAATTGAACTTGAAGCCAGGGTTGTATTCTGCTCTTTCATCAAGCTCGACCCTGAAGGTTTTGAGCTCTTTCTTAAGGTCTCTTGCCAGTTCAAGGATTCTGTCATTAACAGTTGGCTTGTTGCTGAAAAGAATAGGAACTATAACTATCTGTACAGGGGCTATTCTAGGTGGAAGAACAAGCCCTTTATCATCTCCGTGAATGGCCACCATTATGCCTATGCTTCTGGTTGTGAACCCCCAGGAGTTCTGCCAGACGAACTGCTTTTTTCCTTCTTTGTCAAGGAAGGAGATGTCAAATGCCTTGGCAAAGTTCTGTCCGAGCAGGTGAGTAGTGCATCCCTGGATTGCTTTGGCATTAGGCATGAATATCTCGATACTGTTAGTGTAGACAGCTCCTGCGAATTTTTCGCTCTCTGACTTTCTTCCTTTTAGAACAGGGATTGCATAGAGTTCCTCATAAGCCCGGGCATAAATATTAAGTATGTCTATGGTTTCTTTCTCTGCTTCTTCCCTGGTTGCAAACGCAGTGTGTCCTTCCTGCCAGAGGAATTCTCTTGTCCTTAGGAATGGGACTGGGTGCTTGAACTCCCATCTTACCACGTTGTTCCACTGGTTAAGCCTTAGCGGCAGGTCCCTGTATGAGCGTATCCATTTCTTGTAGGAATCATACATGATGGTTTCGCTGGTCGGCCTGATGGCAAGGCGCTCGTCAAACTTGGTGTCGCCATGCTCAGTCACCCAGGCAACTTCCGGGTTAAAGCCTTTAACATGCTCCTGCTCTTTCTTGAACAGGCTTTCAGGGATTAGGAGCGGGAAATAGGCGTTCTGCACTCCTGATTTCTTGAATTCCTTGTCAAGAAATGATTGGACCACTTCCCATATTGCATAAGAATACGGCCGTATGACCATGCAGCCAGAAACAGGGCCGTACTCTATCATCTCAGCCTTCTGTATTACCTGGGTGTACCATTCGCTGAAGTCCTTGCTCTTGGCTACACTAATGCCAAGCACTGGTTTCTCCAGGTTCTCCTCTCCAAGCTCTGCTTTCAGCCCTATTTTTTGTTCTTGGAATGCTTCTTCAGGCTTTGTCTCTTCGCTTTTTTTCTCAATATTCTCTTTTTGCACTTTCATCTTCCTCTTTGAGCGTAATCTTTTGCTTGCTTTTATTCTGCTTGCCTTTGCTCTTTTGGCTCTGGCTAGCTTTTTTATTTTGGCTTTCCCTGATGTTTTCTTGTTTGATTCCAGAAAGCGCTTTTTTTCTGGACCAGTAAGTCTTTTACTTGCTGATTTCTTTTTCCTAGTCATTTTAAGCTCACATTTATAAGTATTTCTGAAAAAAGGTTTAAATCAGTCAGTTATCCCCCCAAATATTCTTATCTGCGTAGTACGAATACAGCCACATCCTTTGCTTATTTGGTCTTAAACAAGCCTCCTAAGCCCAGGATTATGAACATGGCTGTCCACCAGTTAAGGTCCCACCAGTAATTTCCCCAGTTCATTATGTCCTTTATCAGGAAGAGTATCCCGATAATGAGGACAATCCAGTGGAGCCATATAGGCCACTTCATCATTTTCCCATCAAACCTCGTTTATTTTCTATTCCTTTGATTCCGGATTATTTAAAGCTTTTTATTTGGTCCCTAATTTATATGCTTTCTCCTTATCAAGTATTCATCACTTGCTTATCATAAAAACAGGGCTTGAATGAGATTCTGGGCAGTTTTCAGTTTAGCTTTTATGTATATTGATACCGAAAGATTTATAAAGACAGATTTCCAGAGAAGAAGTAAAGCGATACTTGTAAAAACAGTAGAATCGTTTTGGGGGACACTCATATGATAGAAACCGACGTGAGAAAGTTCTTTATGCTTGAAGAAGGCGTTCAGGTAGATAGGCATGTAAGAGTAATTGAAAACGCCTTTGTTTTCACCAATGACAAAGGAGAAGCTGTTTCCAAGAGGCAGAGGATTACAGAGGAGCTGATTAAGAATGTGGTTTCTGAGCTTGTGGGTGAGGAAGCAATTCCGATCGTGTTTTATCTTCGCGGAAAAAAGCAGATTTCTGAATTCATAATCGCTGAGGAGCTGGACCTGGAGATTCACTTCACCAGGAACCTGCTTTACAGGCTGCTTGAGTTCAACATTGTTTCTTTCATAAGGAAGAAGGACCGGATTAAGGGATGGTACATCTGCTACTGGGACTTTAACGAGCACATGGTGCCTTACCTTGCTGAGAAGATGCGCCTTTCCAAGATTGCCAGGCTCAAGGACAGGCTGGATAAGGAACAAAAGTTCGATTTCTACATGTGCAGGAACGCCTGCACCAGGATGCCCTTTGAGAAGAGCATGGAGTTCAACTTCAAATGCCCTGAGTGCGGAGAGCTGATGCACGAGCAGGACAATGCCAGGACCAAGGAATTCATCCAGACGCAGATAAGAGAGCTGGAGAATAAGAAGGAGTTCTAATAATTTATTTACTGTTTATAGTTTCTCTATTTTTTCTAAATCCTTATAACAAAAGGCGTTTTAACTAATTATAATCTCACAAACTTTTTAAACAACCCTTTTCCCTGGCTTTATTATGATTATCACTCTGAGCGGAAGGCCTGGAAGTGGCAAGTCTAGCGTGGCTAAGGCGCTTGCCAAGAAGCTGGGTTATAAGTTCTACAAAGCAGGCGAGATTAGGAGGAAGTATGCTTCTGAGCGCGGATTGACCCTGGCTGAGCTTAACAAGGAAGCAGAGGATGATCCTGCCTCTGACAAGCTGGTTGATGATTACATGAGGAGCATGACTAAGAAAGAGGATGACCTTGTGATTGATGCCTTGCTTGGCTTCTATTTTTTTCCAGGCAGCATTAAGATATTCCTTGACGCTGATGTGAAGGTGAGGGCTAAGAGAATCCTGGAGCGAGAAAATTTCGAGGAAAGGCCTGCTAACCTCAAAGAAGCAATAAGGCTGATTGAAAATAGGGAAGCAGGAGATGCAGCAAGGTTTGAGAAGCTTTACGGAGTTAACCACCTTGACCCTAATCATTTTGACCTGACAATAGATACTACTAATAATACTGTTGAGAATACTGTTGAGCAGACAGTAAACCTGATTTACAGGTTTGTTATGAACAGGATGAAAAGATAAGCTCGGTTTCTTGTTTTTGTTTGCCTTTGCAAATCATTGTTTTTCGTAACAATTTGGTTATAGCAAAAGTATTTATACCTGCTTTTTCTGGGAAGGAGTGATGATTATCACTTTAGGGGGGAGAGCAGGCGCCGGCAAGTCCAGTGTTGGTAGGGCTTTAGCTGAACTGTCGGGTTATAAGTTTTATAGTGCTGGTGATGTTAGACGGGAGTATGCCCTTAAGCATGGCTTGACTCTGGCTGAGCTTAATGAAAAAGCAAAGCTTGATCCTGCCTCTGACTTCATTGTTGACGATTATATGAAATCCATGGCTGTGCGTGAAGATAATTTTGTTATTGATGCTTGGCTGGCTTTTCATTTCTTTCCTCAGAGCATCAAGGTTTTTCTTGACGCAGACAAGAATTTGCGTGCCAAAAGGATTTATGGAAGGAACAACTTAGAGGAGCTATCGACCACTCTTGAGGAAGCGATGATAAAAATGACTGAGAAGGAGGATTGCAGCGCTGCTAGGTACAGGAAGTTGTACGGCATTGATATTTATGACTTGAATAATTATGATTTAGTTGTTGATACCACGAATAAAAGCGTGGAAGCAACTACGGTTGTTGTTTATGATTTTATGGGAAATTTCGCAAAATTTCGGGGGTTTAAAACCTCGCACTTCAGCTAACCAAAGTTAGCTGAATCAGAGGCTCGCAAACCTCTTGCTTTAGTGCGAAATTTCTCATATCAGAAATCCCCGAAGGATTTCTGAACCAGCAAATTTCATTTGCTGATTCCAAAAACTCGCGATTCAGCGAGGGCCGTAAAACCACGGACTTTAGTCCGAGGTTAGATCTGAGCAGCGAGTTTTTGTTATTATGCAAAAAAAGGATTAGCATTGTTCTGGGTAAGAATTAGCTTTCATGCTCTCTTGCTTGTGTTTCAAAAACTGTTTCCTGGATTTCTCCGTTGGCTATTATCTCTTTTCCTGTGATGTCCATCTTGCATATCATTTCAAATAGTATGAGGTAGGAGGAGATTTTTTCATCTTCCTCCACCTCAATCATCACTGGTTCTAGCCTAGTCACTTCTACGGCCTCGACTAGTTTCTCTTTTGTAACACCGTTGCAAGCGTTCATTTTGGCGATTATACTGGCTTCCAGTAGCTATTTGTGAATATTAGTTGTGTTTAGAATATTTAAATGTTTCGCTTTCAACGTGCCGCTTTCAACCTTTGCCAAAGAACAGCTTATGCTTACTTTTTCATCTCATTAAGAACAGAAACAAGGTATTCCTTGAGCAACTCTGCAGTCTTATAAGGCGGCTCTTCTAGAGCAGGGTTGTAGCCAGCAATATTAATCCCTGCAACACCCTTTCCCTTGACTAAGGCTTTGGATAGCTCCAGGACTTCCTGAAAAGAAAGGTGGCTTTCATAACCAAATAACCTTGCTATATCCTCACCCCATCCCTTGTGAGAATAGTTGTGGGCGCGAGTAACGCTTAAGTTAAAAACATCAACTTCTAAGCTTAGGAAAATGTTTTCGGGAAGGCTCTGCTCAAGGATGTTGTGGATTTTTTTTGGCGGATAAGTTTTTATCTGAGGCAAATCTGATTTTATTTTGCACCCCAGGATATGGGTGTCTCCTTTTCTTTTGTGGAGGAAATAACCGCCTCCAAAGGCGCGGTCATCATTAGGGTATGAGTCGTTATGCGCGTCAAAGGTGATGAGTGCATTATTATTGTAGCAGAACGCAATATTTGAGTGGTTCCTTCCGATAATCACGCTTTTGCCTGCGCCTGCAACCTTCGCGACTTCCATTGCGAGTGACTCTTTCTCCAGGTGATATCCTTCGTTATCTTCAATACAGTGCGGGTTTACATCAATGATAACAGGTTTGTTCAGTCCTGAAGAAGTTATGATGTCGCAATATACGTCTATTTCGATTTCGTTAAGCGGTATGATGACGCTAATAAAATCGCTTAGCTCCATTATATCCTAAAGTTATACGCATCACATTTATAAATTTTATTATTTTCACCACTAAATAGTTATCGCATAGATAGAGTTATTACCTCAAGCTATTTCTCGTTATAAATAACAATGTTCCCTCTGCCCTTCTTTATCTTCCTGATCTTGCCCTGGCTCTCAAGGTCTGTAATTATCAGGCTAATCTTGGCCTCTGACAGTGGGAATTCCTTGCGAATATCCTTCTGAGTGACTCTCTTATGAGCCTTGATAAAAGCCAGCACCTTGTCCAGCTCATCAGGCTCCTCCCCTGTGCCTATTGTTTTTACAGTTTCAACGCCCTGAGCCTCAGGCTTCTCTTTCTTCTTCCCCTTCTTACCGCCAAAAACCAGTACGAGCAAGGCCATTATTAATACTGCTCCTCCGAGCACATAGAATATTATCAGGAGAGCAGAGCCGCCTTTTTCATCCTCAATAATAACTTCATCAAAATCACCGTTCAAATCAAGCTCACCCAAATCCTCATAAGGAAACAATATGAGGTCGCGCACATAATCACCCTCACCAACAACAGAGATATTATCCTCAACAAAATAAACCAATTGCTCGGTTTCATCATTAACAAACGCAGTAATAGTGTACTCTCCTACAGGAACCATGAATGAGTAACTGCCGTCCACAGCAACAATCCTTTGCTCAGGCACAGTGTTAATCTTGACAACGCTGTTAGTTGCAAGCCTGAAATTATAGTCAAATACCTTGCCGTGAATTGTTGCGCTAAAAACTAAGGGCATAAACAAGAGAAACAGTATGAATACTATTATTCCCGCAAACCCTTTTTTCATCACACAAAAGAGTAGTGGAGTAGTATAAAAATATTTTGGAAAAGTGCTTTTAGCTTATTTTTTTATTTCTCCAAGGTAGCATTGGCCTGGAAGCCCCGGAGTATCAATCATTATACGGTTGCCCACTAAATAAGGCGATCTCCTGAATTGGAATAATTCTGGGATTTGCTTAAGAGCTTTCTCTAAATCACCGACAGATTGTGTCTCGCCAATCTCTTCCAATGCCTTTTTCAGCACTTGCTTTGACTTATAAATCAGGTGTGCCATGGGAAAAGTTTCTTCGGAATCTTTTCCTGCCTCAAACCATCCGTCCTTTCGTAGTTCTATTTTAACCATTTTCTCTATCTCCTGATAAAGTATAAACTTGAGAATGGTGAATAGTATAGGATATAAAAATCTTTTGAAAAACCTTTTATCTGTTCCTTGGGAAAACAATCATCAGCCATTTATGCTTTTTCTTCCCAAAGTCCTTGTGCCACCATCTCTTCAAGAACAAGTCTCTCCTTATAGTCCTGTAGCCTCCTTCTTTTGAAGGGTCTGATAATAAGAACCGGTTCTTTTTAAAGCCGTAGATGATGGAGTAATGACAGCCTCCCCAGGCTTGGTAGGATACCAGCACAGGGAATCCTTTTTGAAGTAAGCAGAGCAATTCCTTTAGGTTGGAATTGTATTTCTGGAAGCAGGTGTAGCCGTGCTCTTTGCAGAACTCCAAGCATTCCTCTATATACATGCCGTCCTTCTTGGTGGTGTTGGTCTTGTGTATGAGTTCGTTCTCTGAGAAACTGTCTCCGTAACTCTTAAAGATAATCTTCAAGCTGGCTGGCCCGCAGGAGTAGTTCGTGCTTTGCCTGTGAGTCCCAACATTAAAGTAGGAGATCATAAAAACAGGGGAAGCTGGAAGGTTTTATATACCTTACGAATCGATGAAGGAGTTAAAAAATAAGCTCAAATAAACCTTTGTAAAGCTTGAAAATCTCAAAATGAGCTTATTTTGAAGTTTGGTTAAGGCTTGGTTAAAGCTTTCTGAAAGTATGTTTATAAATAAACTACTTCATCCTGTTTGGAATAGCCAAGGCTGTCCGCTGCTTGAGGAACAGTGAACAAAAAGTTCACTGACCCAGAAGAACTTTGTTCTTCTGAGACCAATTAAGATTTAAGCTAAAAAGTTAAAAAAAATAACTTATTGGCCGCGGGCGCCTAAAATATAATATAAAAAACTATGGAGGATGAAAAATGAAGAAAGAACTTGTCTTTTTGGTGCTGGCAATATTCCTTATCAGCGCTGTTTCCTTTGCAATAGCAGAGAACGAGAGCCACAGAAACAATAATTCTGAAGAGCGCGAAGATAAGAATGATTCCAGTAACGAGAATGATACATTGACAGCAATAAGAGAGCGTGAAAGAGAACGCGAAAATGAAAATGAAAGCGAGAATGAAAACGCTGAAGGAGGCATGAGAGCTGCAGTTGCTGGTTTTGAAGGATTAAAATCATTCATTGTCCAGAGATTCATGGAAAATCATCCTGTGATTGTGCAGAAGTTCCTTGAGCAGCTTAACAACACCAACAAGTCTGACATACTAAAACACCTTGATAGGGCCAGGCTTGAGAAGTGCCTTAACAACACAGAAGAGTGCAAGGAGAAAATAAAGGAATGGACTCTTAACAAGGTTAAGGTAAAGAATATTATCAGCGCGAGAGAGATTGCAAAGGACAAGCTGCTTGAAGCTAACAATAAGTTCTTGAAAGCAAAGAACAACTACCTTGAGATGAAGAATATTCAGCTCAGAGTGCGGAATGAGTTCTTAGGCTTGAAGGACCAGCTTAAGGAGTGCAGGAAAAGCGGCGAGGACTGCTTAGCATTAGAAAACCAAACCTTTGAAAAAGCACAGGAAGAACTGATAACAATTGCTGACAGGCTAATCCAACACCTAGAAAAGGTCAAGAGCAAGGTTGAGAGCGCAGAAAACCTGAACTCTACAGAAGCCCAGGAAGCGATTGCTAAGATTGACAACCTGACAGCCAAGCTAGAGGATGCAAAGGACAAGCTTGAAGCAGCCACTGAGCAGGATGATCTTAAGGAAGGAGCTCAGATGATAAGAGAGGTGTGGAAGGATATGAAGTACTCTGCTTTCAGGTATGCTGAGAGGGTTATTTACTCGGAAGTCGGGCAGATATTTTCCAGGAGCGAGCTGCTTGAGAAGAAGCTTGAGATAGTAATTGACAGGCTTAATGATAATGGAGTTAATACGACCGAGATGGAAGAGCTGCTTGATGACTTCAGCGCAAAGATTGACGATGCAAGGGAAAAGATGAAAGATGCTAATGACTTGTTCAGCGAAGCAAAAGATTTAAGAGCAGAGAACAATACAGAAGAAGCAAAAGAAAAGCTTGAAGAAGCCAAGAACCTCACAAGAGAAGCTCACCAGGCATTAAAAGACGCTCACAAGATTCTGATGGACTTGGTGCGTATGATTAACCAGAAAGGAGAAAGCTTTAATCCTGATGAGATAAACGAAGAGGATGAAGTAGAGGTTGTTGAGGAAGAGGAAGATTAAAATGAGCAAAGGACTAATTGCTTTGGTTATTCTCTCTGTGCTAACGCTGTTAGTTATTGGCTGCAAAGCACCGGCGCCTGGAACACCGCCTCTGACAGGAGGAGAAACTCCTGAAACAGGCAAAGCAGCAGAGACCGGCATCACAGGAGACATCAAGGAAGTTGACAGCCTTAACAACGAGCTCAACGATCCAGAGCTGGAAAAGACAGACAGCTATCTTGATGAGGTTAACTGGTAAATTAAACTGGTAAAATTTTTTTGTTTTTTTACTCTTTATTCTTTATATTCCGTTATTCTTTATATTCTGTTTTTCTAGAATTGTCGTTAAAATTTAAATTATAAATAGGGGTATATGATTCTATTAAGTCAACTAAAACGATTAATCCGCCGGTGATGTAGTCTTTAGAGCCTCTGCCCTCTCGTATATAGCATTCCTTGCCGAGGCTGAGGAATGCTTTTCCATCTGCGCCCATGTTTATTCCTTTAACGTAGAATTGGTTGGGGTTTCTTATTAGCTGCGCATCATCCCTGATTGCTGTTGGGATTGGAAGCCGTACTCCACTGTTAAATGTGATTTCAGCTACTTCGACAGCTGTTACTAATGTTTTGTCAGCCGCATAATAATTTATGGGCAGGTGGCTTAATTTATCCAAATCGACGACCATAAATATTGTTACTGGCGAGTGGTATATAAATCTTTCGGTTTTGTTTAGAGCTATTCCTGATATTTATTCTTTCTAAAATCAATTAATTTTTTATAACACCTCTTTTTTCTTGTTGGCATGGCAGACATGATAGAGCTTGACGGTAGCCATGGCGAGGGCGGAGGAGCAATCCTAAGGCAGGCTCTTGCTCTTAGCATGCTCACTAGCAAGGCTTTCAGGATAACCAATATCAGGAAGGCTAGGTGTAATCCTGGACTAGCTGCCCAGCACCTGGCTTGTGTAGAGGCTGCAATGAATCTCTGCAATGCAGAAGTTGTTGGGCGCTACATTGGCAGCACAGAAGTGCAGTTCACTCCCAAAGAATTCAAAGGAGGGCATCATAGGATTGATATTGGGACTGCAGGCTCAATCACTCTCCTGCTTCAATCCCTGCTTCTGCCGAGCTTGTTCTGCGGCAAGAGGGTTTCTTTTCAGATAACCGGAGGCACTGATGTTAAGTGGTCTCAGCCTTTTGATTATTTCAAGTACGTCTTTCTTCCTCAGATGAATCGTTACGGCAGTGTTGAGGCTAACCTTTTCAGGAGAGGATACTATCCTAAGGGCGGCGGAGAGGTTAGGCTGGTGGTTAATGGCAATTACGCAGCTAATGATAATCCTTCTTCTGTCCTTGTCCTGGAGCAGAAGAAGCTCTTGCAGATAAGAGGAATAAGCCATGCATCATTGGACCTTGAGGGTGCAAAGGTTGCTGAGAGGCAGAGTGAAAGCGCAAGGCTGAACCTTGAGAAGCTCGGAGTTCCTTTCAGGGTTGATCACCAGTACTCTCAGAGCCTGAGCACTGGCTCTGGAATAACCTTATGGGCTGTTTTTGGAGAGGACGAGGTTGAGCAGAGGAATCCTGTGGTTCTTGGAGCTGACAGCCTTGGCGAGAGGAACAAGAAAGCAGGGATTGTTGGCAGGGAGGCTGCTGATAATCTTCTGGAAATAATTAGCTCAGGGGCTGCTGTTGACTCTTACCTCGCAGACCAGCTCGTACCGTTCATGGCGCTGGCAGGCGGGATTATCAGGACTAGCAAGGTAACCGGGCATGTGAAGTCAAACATTTATGTTATTGAAAAATTCCTTGACGCCAGGTTCAGTATTAATGATAACGTGATTAGTTGCGAGAAAAAGAATAGTTGCGAGAAAAAGAATGATAAGAACAATAGTTCTGTCTTAAATTAAATATTTCTATTCTAAACTCTGTCCTAAATTAAATATTCTGTTCTAAATGGTTTTACTCCCAATTAATAGAACTGAGCAAATACCTTATTGCTGACGGGAAGCTCTGGCGGAATTCCCTTACTGAGTAGGAAAGCTCTAGTTGTTTAAGAGGAGGCTCGTAATATTCTCTCAGAGGATGCGCCTCTGGCAGCTGGCGGTAGCGGTCCATCACCTGGAATATGTTGCACACAATCTCTTCTGCTCTTTCCTCAAGCTTTTTGGAATCATTCAGCTCTATCTCAGAAAGATAATCTCTTAATTCAAACTTGTCCTTCGGATCCTTAATAGATGACATTATCAGAACCAGATCCTTCTATCTCTGCCAGCTTGATATCATCGTATATCTCCCTTATCACAGTGTAGAGCATGTCTTTCTCAGCTCCTTCGAGCTGGAGGGAGTTATAAGCATCTCTTAATTCCATATAAATGCTCTTAGCAGGTGCCAGGTTCCGCTCCCTTATAAGCGATTTGCACTCATCAATCTTGTTGTATAATTCCAGGTGCGTGGCGTGGATTATGTCCTTCTCCTCGAATTTTGGAGATACGAGCGTGTCTGTTTTTATCTCTGTCTCAAGGTAATCAGCAAAGCCTTTCTCCTTAATTCTCTCATCTGTTTGTATGAGCCTTTGCTGAGCTTCAAGCAGGGCTTCTTCGTTCCTCTTAATCTCTTCCTCAACTCTTTTTAGCTGGTCTTTTCTTTCTTCGTATTCCTTTAGCTTATCAGACCTTCCTTGTATCCTGGCTGTGATGTTCTCATAATCCTTTCTTAATTCAGGAAGTTTCTGAAGCAGCTCTTCTGCTTCTTTCTTATCTTTCTCAAATTCCTCTCTAAGCATAGCCAATTCCTCTTCTGTTTTCCTTAGTTGTTTCTCCTTGAAAACTGTCTTGTTTGTCTGGCCAGCAACAATTATTTTTTGCTGCTCAAACGCCTGCCTCTCCTTCTCAAGCTTCTCTCTCATGTTTTCAAGCTCGATTATTTGCTGCTCGTACTGCTCTGAAAGCTTACTCCTTTCTTCCTCTCTGATCTTATCTGCAAGCTTTGCCTCAACTGCTTTTATCAATTCAGGAAAATTAATTTGTGCTTTGGTAATCTCATCAATTCTTACTTTGGCATCTGCGCCGGAAAGCTCTCCTTCTGAGGGCTCTGCTGGTTTTTCTTCCTTCTGCCCTGCACTTAATGATTCTTTAAGCCTCTTCTTTATATCGTCAATCTCCTGCTGGGGAGACTCTTCTATAAGTAAAGGCTCTTCTTCCTCCTCTTTTTCAGCTTCCTCTGCAAGGCTTACTTCAGGCTCGTATTTGATGCCTTTCTTTCTCTCAAAGTCTTTTCTTTTAAGGCCAGTGGCAAACTCCTTAATCTCTTCTGGCGGAACTTCTTTGATAAATTCCTGTTTAGGAGGCTCCTTTGCTTCCTCCACCGTCGGCTTCACTTCCTGCAAGAACTCTGGCTTAGCCGGAGTTAGTCTCTTAGGTTTAAACTCTGCAGCCCATTCAACACCTTCATCAAGGGATTCTGACGGCAGGAACCTTTCAATTCCTGGCTCCTCTTTTTCCTTAACATCCTCCCTTGTCCTTTCCTTCTTTCCCGCCCTTATTTTCTTCTTCTCCACTATTATCCTGGGAGGCTCCTCAATTAGTTCATCTTCTAATGATAATTTCTCTGATGATAATAACTCTTCTTCTCCGCTAATCATAGAAGGCTTGTCCAGCTCTGGAAGTATGAATGCTGGCTTTTCTAGCTGGGCTTCCTCTTTCTTTTTCTTTTTTGGCTCGATCTTTGGCGGCTCTTCTAGCTCAGGCAGTTCGAACGAGAACTCTGGCTGGAGATCCTCTTCTTTTCTCTCAAATATTCCTGGCTCTTCTAACTCTGGCTCTAGTTCTAGTTTAGGAATCGCTGGAGTTTCTGGTTCATGAATATCCAGTCCGAGGTTCTTCCTGATATCCTCAAGATTGAGATCCTGAGGCACCTCGATAGGAGGCTGGCTTGGCTCGGTTACAGCAGCTGCAGGAATAGTGCTTGCTAAAGGCTCTTGTTTTTTCTTGCCAAAAAGTCCAGAAAAAAAGCTTTTCTTATCCTTTAGCCTTTTTGCTCCAGGCGGTAGCGGCGGCAATAATTCATCCGGCAACTCTTCACCCCTTTTTAACTAGCTCTATCTGAAATGCTAATCATACTTGTAGTATAAAAACTTTTCTTTTTTTATTAATAGGTGGGAAAACAACTGAAATGAGCAAACATTTATTAATAAGTATAAAAACTAATTATTGATATGGCAGCGGTTATTGGGCAGAGGGATGCCTTGGAGCTTTCAGGCTATCTGAATAGCGTTGGCTCCAGGATTCAGGCTCTTCAGCGCACCTCGGTTGAGTTTTCAAAGCAGATTAACCAGTTAAGCATTAATGTTGCAACCAGGAGGGAAAGCTTGAGCTATGAGCTGAAAGGCTTAAAGCAGGATGTTGTAAGCTTGAAAGACGATATTCGCTCCCTTCAGAAAGCAATAATCCAGCTAATCAGCGAGCTGAAAGGCAGCACGAAAGCTGATGAGATGGAGCGCTTCAAGAAGAGGATTGATCTCTGGGCTCCTGAGCATTTCGTTACCAAGAGCGAAGCCAGTAGAGCGCTTGAGGATGCTTGAATTTCTTAATCAACAACCGCCTTCAATGCCTTTATCGCCACTTCAATCTGCTTTTTGTCAGGCTCTCTTGTTGTGAGCCTTTGAACCAGGAGTCCTGGCGCGCTTAGCACCTTGCTAATAATGCTATGAGGATGCTTGCCTGTGAGCTTAATCCATTCGTAAGCAATGGCTGCAACCGGTAAGATGATGGGCAGCCTTATCAGGAATTTAAGCCAGAAGCTTATTTCCAATGGGATGAACAGGTAAAACACTATGCTCAGGAAGATTACAATTAACAAAAAAGTGGTTCCGCATCGCGGATGAGCTGTTGAGTATTTCTGCACTTTCTCCACGCTCAGCTTCTTATTGGCTTCATAGCAATGCACTGTCTTGTGCTCTGCCCCGTGGTACTGGAACAGCCTCTTCACGTCTTTCATTAGCGAGATTAAGAGGAGGTACAGTATCAGGATTAAGAGCTTAACTCCGCCGTCAATCAGGTTGAATGCCAGGTTGCTGGTCGCAATCATGTTCTTGAAAAGGGTTGCAACGCCGACAGGTATGAGCTTGAATAGCAGTATTGCCAGGCCTATGCCTATCACCATGCTCATGGCTTCGTAGAGCTTGAAATGCTTTTTTTCTTTCTTGCTCATTTCCTCTTCTAGTTGCTGGTTGGCAGAGTAGTTAAGAGCCTTGTAACCAAGCACAAGGGTTTCTTCGAGAATGATTATTCCGCGCGCAAATGGCAAGCCTAGGAGCTTGTGCTTCTTGGTCGCAGAGACATACTTCTCTTTCTTAACAATAATCCTGCCATTAGGCTGCCTGACAGCAACAGCGTACTTGTCAGTTGTCCTCATGAGCACGCCTTCAATAACAGCCTGCCCCCCAATTGCCAGCTCTGGTTTGGTTTTTCTAGCCATCTCGGTTCTTTGATTTGGTAATATTTATAAAGGTTTTGTGTCAATAAGGTATTGGGATGGGTGAAGAAGCTAAAAAACCAAAAAAAATAGACGTGGTGTGCGACAAGCGGCTTGACAAGTACTTTAACATCACAGGCAGAGCCCTGGATAAGGTAAAAGCAGCTGAGAAGGATGCTGCAAGGGCTAAGGAGGCTGCTGACTTCCTTGACATGGCAGAGAGGTACTTTAGTGACGCGCATCACTTTAGGAAAGAAGGCAATTATGTTCTTGCATTAGCAGCTGTTAATTACGCCCATGCCTGGCTTGATGCTGGCGCAAGGATTGGGCTGTTCAAGGTCAAAGACACAGAATTGTTTGCTAGCGAGTAGCGTTGCTTAATAATAATTTATTTTTTTGTTCCCTCTAATCACTTCTCCTATCCTGACTACTCCTTCAATACTTTTTAGCTCTGACTTGGTTGCTATGACCAGTGAATAATCATCGCCGCCACATAATATATCATCAACAGTAACTTTCAAGCCAAATGGATTATTAGCTGCAAGCATTAGTTTTGAACTGTCAATATTGATATCCAAGCCAGTGCTGTACCTTAACAAATTGTTCAGGCTCTTGTCTACTCCATCGCTAACATCATTGCATACTGCTTTTGATTTTATAGCTTTGAATACTTTCTGCCTGAATTCAGGATTAAGATTATACATTAAGTGCTCTTTTGGCACATAATAATCTGCTGCTCTGGATATTCCTGCTCTGCCAGCAACGTAAACACTCATCCCTTCTTCTAAGCCTTGAAGAGTCATCTCTTTTTTCTTCTGAACCTTACCTATGACTGAGATTAATGCTGTGAACTCGCCCAGCTCAGCCAGCTCATAATCATCAAACAAGTCATTAGTAACTCTGGGAATCTTAAAGAACTCTGCTGCTTCAAACACTTCTTCCATGAAATCAGCAGCTTTCTCTCCTGGATTAATCAGGGTCAGGTCAAGATAAAGAATGCTTCCACCATTAGCACCAATATCACTAGCAGCTGCGCAAGCAGCATAAAAACCTGGTGGAGTCGCGTTTTCCTCTTTACGGAAATGTCTTCCTTCAACATAGGCATCAATAGTGCCTAACAGCACACAATCCTGGTCAACAAGCTTTTTCCTTTTCCATTCACAACCACGCGTTAAGACAAGCACAGCATAAGGCTTTCCATTCACAAAGGTGGTGTTGCCTTTGCTTATGCTCAGTTTTCTCTCCAGTAAAAAATCGTTCAATCTGCTTAAAAAATTCTTGTAATCTGCTGGCGGAATACTCTTGTTCAGTTGCGCTGATATCATTGCATTCAAGAATTTTTCATTGGGTATTTCAGAAAAAGCATCAGGCTTATCCACAGGTATTAAGAACCTTTCTATCCTACAGAATGATGCATGAATGTGGCCGCAATCATCAAAAGAGTGCTTTAAGCCTGGGAAGCTATTGGCTAGCCTGATTATTTCCTGCTCATAATCCTCTGACCAGACGTGCTCGTTCTTTGCACTCATCTTTATTCTAACAAGAGAATATGAACGGATTATAAAAAAGTATTTATACGAGCTCTATTATTATCAAAAAGTCGGGCATAATACTATATACTTAAGTTTGTAGATACGGGCTCGACTTTTTGGTCCCACAAACTCGTCGCTCGGAGCTTATCTACAACCTGAAAGTTGTAGTCTTACGCTCCTCGCATTGATAGACGAGTTTGTGTTATTTTAAGAATAAAGGTTAAACTGATTGAAGGAGGGCGTAATTTATGGCAAAGAAGAAGCAAGCAAAAGAATTTTCTGGAGGAAAGAAAGAGGTTGATGAAGGCAAAGCAATAGCAGTCATCTCTTATATTACCTGGGTTGGCTTGATAATAGCTATTGTTCTTAACATGGACAAGAAGAACGAGTTCGCCAAGTTCCACATCAGGCAATCATTGCTGTTAATGATAGCAGCTATTCCAGCGTTCATACCATTCATTGGCTGGATATGGGGCGTGTTCATCTTTATCCTCTGGATTATTGGCCTTATCGGCGCGATTAACGGAGAGAAGAAAGAAGTGCCTGTGTTCGGACCACTAGCCCAGGACTGGTTTAAGAGCATTTAAGATTTTTACTTTCTTTTCTTTTAATTTTTTAATTGATCCTCAATCTGGGACAGGCTCTTACGTCTTAGAATAAGCTCCCGGCTCCATGAACACCTGCTCTGACTTCAGAAATAGTCCTTTATCCTTTTTCATGACGTCTTCAGAACTCATCTGAGCAACTCCGATAGATACAAGCTCGTCCTTTAATGTCATGACTGCTACTTTGTCGCCCGGATTTATTCCTTCTTCAATCCTTGATATGCCTGGCACATTAAGGTATGCTCCGTGACATAGCGTGTCGACTGCATTGTCAAGCACCCAGACTTTAGGCAGGTGGGTGGTTCCGGATTCAATTGGCAAGATGATTTTTCTAAGCGCCTTCTCATCTCCTTTTTCCTTGTAATAATAGTAAGCATCAGTCAAGTTTTGAAGAGTGCATAGAGTGCTCTCGTCGAATGGGCCTGCTCTTGTTCTTCTCAGCTCTGCCATGTGAGCTCCGCAGCCTAAAGCTAGCCCCGTATCTGAACACAATTTTCTTATATATGTGCCTGCCTGGCAGCCTATTCTGAACAGGACTTCTCTGCGAACAATATCAATGATGCCTATATAATATATAGTGCGCTTTCTCTGCTGCCTCTTAACAGCGCTCCTAACTGGCGGCAACTGATCAATCTCACCTACAAACTTGTTTATAGTATCTCTAAGTTTTTTCTCATCAACATCAGCATGAACCTGCATTAAGCAAACATATTCCTTGCCTGCCGTGAGGAGGGATTGGACAATCCTTGTGCCCTTGCCCAGGGCGACTGGCAAGACTCCTGTGACCTTAGGGTCAAGAGTGCCTGAATGACCGGATTTTTCAATATAAAGAATCTTTTTTACATAAGCACTTACTTGATGGCTGCTAGGGCCGCTGGGCTTGTCAATATTAACAATGCCGTACTCCAATAATTCTTTTGTGCTTCTTTCCTCTGGCTTGCAGCCATAATCGGGATTAGTGCTGGATTCTTTCCTGACAAGAACCTTTCTCTGCTTTATCCAGAGGAATGAGTTAGTCATGGCAAGAGAAATTGAGGGTTTGCTTAAAAAGGTTTTCAATAAGTTTTAAATAGGAACTGCTCTTCTCCAGCATCATGACAAATCCAAAACCAATCATTGTTGCCAAAATTGCTGACTTAACGCCAGAGCAGGTTGCTTCTGTATGCGACCATACGTTCCTGACAAGGCCAGAGGTTGTAAGACAGGAAGGCTTGGATTCTAATGCAAAATACAGGATTGATTTTGAGAAGTTCATGCTGGACATGATAAATGGCAAATTATTGCCCTATGCTGTCTGCGTCAGGCCAGAAGACGTGGCTCATGCCAGGAAATTATTGAAAAAACATGATAAGGAAAGCATATTAGTAGCTTCTGTAGTTGGATTCCCTCATGGCAGTTGGTACACTACTGATTTCAAGGTGGCAGAGGCAAAGCTGGCTATAAAGCACGGTGCCGAGGAAATTGACATGGTCCTGGACTGCGAAAGGTTCAAGAAAGAGTTCAAGAAAAACAAGTTTAATCACGTGAAGAAAGATATAAGCGCCGTAGTGAAGGCTAGCCATATGAAGAAGGCGTTGGTGAAATTAATCCTGGAAACAAGCTTATTAACGAATGATGAGATAGTCAGCGCTTGCAAGATAGCTGACGAGCTTGGAGTTGATTTTGTGAAAACATCCACTGGCTATGTACTATCTGGAGCCAAAGCAGAGCACCTGAAGTTGATGAGGGAGAACTTCAGCAGAGGAGTTAAGCTGTCTGGTGGTGTTAACAAGGATAATGTTAAAGAGTTATTAGAAGCTGCTTCTGGAAGAACTGATGGCATGATTGAGCTTGACCCGCTTAAGATACGAATTGGAGAGAGCAGCTTGCTCAAAGGTTTATCTTCAAATTATTGAATTTTTTTCTGATCATCTTAAAGCAAAAATTTATAGAATGCTTAAATAAATTATTATTTTAAAAATATTTTCTTGTTTTTTACTCAAAGGCAGTAATCCGGACTTTCTGCCAAGAATTTTAGAAAGATTTATATACTAAAAGTTTCTAACCAAGTATAACTTTGTTTAATACGAATATTACATTACATAATAAATTTATGGGAGTGAGTGGGTTTATATTAAAAGAAGAGGTTTTAAACGGAGGTTTAAAAATGGTGGGTGAAAAGAAACTAGTTCTAGGTGTGATAATAGCACTGATGTTTGTGATTGCAACGTACGCAGTGTATGCGGCAGTGACTGGTATAACTGTTGTTTCTCCTAATGGCGGAGAGAACTGGAGCGGAACCAAGAGCATAACTTGGACTGCGACGTGTAGTACTCCTGCTAGTGATTATGTGGATATCCTGTGGCAAATTAGTGGGGGTGCCTGGACTACAATAACTAGTGCTCAACTTTGTAATGCCTCCACATATAGCTGGGATACGACCTCTGTAAGTGGTGGCACCAACTATCAAATAAAAGTTAAGGATACGAATGCTGCTACAAATGATGTTTCTGATGCGGGTTTCACAATAGACAACACCGCACCCACTGTTAAGCTAAGAAACACAAGCTTTAATACAACAAGCACGACTCCAAGCATTACTTTTAATTTTACAGATACTTACGGTACTAGTGCTAGTTGCGCCTTGTATTTTGATGGCACAAGCGTTGCTACTAACGCTAGCGTGATTAAGGACACAGATACTGTTCTAACAGCTTCTTCTGCACAGAGCGACGGCACTCACACAGCATATGTGAACTGCACAGACCTTGCCGGCAATATTGGCAAGAGTAGCACCACGATCTCAGTGGGCGTTGATAACACTGCCCCTACTGTGACTATTAGCAGCCCTGCTGTTGGTAGTTGGACTAATGATAATACTCCTGCCATTACTTTTAAGTTTACAGATACTGCTAGTAATAGCGCGAGTTGTACTATTGATATCAATGGTACTGCTTATGGCATCAATACCAGCGTAGTTAATAACACGAACACGAATGTTGATGTGAATGCCAGCCTGGCTGAGGCTGCTGGTTATTCCTTAAAGGTTAACTGCACTGATAATGTAGGAGGCAATCTAGGAAGCAGCTCTGCTCAAAGCCTGAATATTGACACTGCTGCACCTAGTGCTGTGAATTTACGTTCTCCTGCTGCTGATAATTATGCCAATGATAACACCCCTAATCTGGTTTTCAACTTCAGCGACGCGACGAGCACCACTGCTAATTGTACTATATATATGAATGATACAATCTATGGAAATAATGCATCAACAGTTAACTGGACAGACACCACTATCACAGCAACCACAGTGCCTGACGCTCTGAATTATGCTTGGTGGGTTAACTGCACTGACCAGGCAGGCAATGTTAAGAAATCAAGTGTAAGAACTATTAGCATTGATGCTACTGCTCCTGTTGTTACGATTAGCAGCCCTGCTGCTAATGCCTGGACTAACCTTACTCCGAATATTGTTTTCTGGTATACGGATAGTGTGAATGCTAGTTTGCGTTGTGATGTTGATATTAATGGCACTAACTATGGAAGTAATATTAGCGTGGTTAGTAACACCAACACAACTATTGTGGTCAATGTTAGTTTGGCTGAGGTTACTGGCTATTCATTGAAGGTTAACTGCACAGACTCATTCCAGATTGGCAGTAGCTCTGCTAGGACTATTAATGTTGATGCTACTGCTCCTACTGTGATTGCGAGCAGTCCTGCTACGAATAATTGGACTACTGATACTACGCCTGATTTCGTGTTCACTGCTACTGATGCTTTAAGCACAAGCCTTAGTTGTGTTTTGAATATTAATGGCGCTAGTTATGGCACTAACAGCAGCGTGGTGAGCGGCACTGCTACGACCATTACTGCCAATGCTACTTTGACTGAGGCTACTGGTTATAGTTGGAATGTTACTTGTACTGATTTGGCTGGTAATTCTGCTGGCAGCGCTGCTAGGACTATTAATGTGGATGCTACTGCTCCTACTGTTAGTTTGAGTAGTCCTGCTACGAATAATTGGACTACTGATACTACGCCTGATTTCGTGTTCATTGTGACTGATAATATTAATGGCACTTTGAGTTGTGTTTTGGATATTGGGGGTACTAGTTATGGCACTAATGGTAGTGTGGTGAATAATACTGCTACCACGATTACTGCTGCTTCTGCTTTGGATGAGGCTACTGGTTATAGTTGGAAGATTAATTGCAGTGACCAACTACACACCACTGCAGCCACTGCTAGGACCATTAACATTGACAACACTGCTCCTACTGTTAGTTTGAGTAGTCCTGCTACGAATAATTGGACTACTGATACTACGCCTGATTTCGTGTTTATTGTGACTGATGCTTTGAGCACAAGCTTTAATTGTGTTTTGGATATTAATGGCACAAACTATGGTACTAATACCAGCGTTTTAAACAACACTGCAACAACCATTACTGCCAATACTGCTCTGGCTGAGAATACTGGTTATAGTTGGAATGTGAATTGTACTGATTTGGCTGGTAAGGCTGCCCAAGGCACTGCTAGGACTATTAATGTGGATGCTACTGCGCCTACTGTTAGTTTGAGTAGTCCTGCTACGAATAATTGGACCAATGACCCCACGCCTGATTTTGTGTTTATTGTGACTGATAATGTGAATGGCACTACAACATGTACCTTATATATTAATAGTACTATGTATGGCACTAATGCCACTGTAGTGAATAATACTGCGACTACGATTACTGCTAATGCAAGTATAAGTCAGAATACCGCATATAGCTGGTGGATTAATTGTAGTGACCAGTTACAGACCACAGCAGCTACTGCTAGGACCATAAACATCGACACGGCTGCTCCTGCTAATCCAAGCTTGGCATTAACTGATGCTACCACTGGAAATGCATCATATAGTAATAGTGCAACTGTGAATGTTAGTATAAGCGGAGCTAGTGATAATCTGGGTACAGTCTACTACTTGCTTAATGAAACAGATAGTACTCAGCCAGCTGCTGATGATACGAGATGGACAGCAACCGCGCCAACAACCTATGCCTTCAACGCAACCACAGGTGACAGGACTGTTTACTTGTGGGTGAGGGATAATGCAGGCAACATTAACAGCACTAGTGTTACTGACACAATAAATATTGACACAACAGCTCCTGGTAACCCAACAATTGCTTTAACTGATGCTAGTGACGGCACAGATGTGTACACAGACAGCACAACTATTAATATTTCAATAACAGGAGAGGATGCTGATGTGAATGCATGGCTTGTTAGTGAAAGCGCATCTTCACAACCAGCAGAAACTAATTCAAGCTGGGTAGCGACAGAGCCAGTGCAATTCACTATAAGCTCTGGCGATGGGCTCAAGACGGTGTATGTGTGGGTTAAGGATAAGGCTGGCAATATAAACGCAGTAGCAACTAGTGATACAATAACCCTTGATACATTACAGCCAGACTCAATCATAACCTATCCAACAAATGCTTCATATAAGAATTCTGTCACTTACATAGGCGGCACTGCAAGCGATGGTGGCGCGGGAGTTAACTATGTTGATGTGAGAATATATAATGGAAGCATGTACTGGAACAGTTCGAGTGGTGCATGGGGCAGCACTGAAGCCTGGCTAAGGGCATCAGGAACAACCACCTGGAACCTAACCACGATTAATGCGACCTGGCGCAACAATACCATGCATTATATTGCTTCAAGGGCGACAGATGCCAAGGACACTGTGGAAACATCATATGATACTGTGAACTTCACCTTTGATGCTGTTGCACCAACTGTTGCAGTAACCTATCCAAACGCAGCAAGCTTGTACTTCAGGAACCAGACGAGCATAAGCATTACCTGGACTGCAACTGACACCACAGGCCTTGCAACGAACCCTATAGTGATTGATTACTATGATGGCTCAGCCTGGGTGAGCATATCCGGAGGCACAACCAATGACGGCACAGATTCATGGACAGTGCCTAATCTGAACATAGCCACTGCAAAGATAAGGATTAATGCGACAGACCTCACAGGAAACATTGGTACTGATGAAAGTGATAATGCATTTACAATTGACAGCACACTGCCAGCAACACCAGCAATAACAACACCAAGCGACCAGACTATAAATGCTACAACAATAACCATTTACCTCGCCACAAACAGCTCTGACACCAACTTCAAGAATTACAGCGTAGCCCAGAGCACTAATGGTTTATGTACTGGCTGGGCTGAGACCAGCTCAATCAATGCAACAGGATTCACCTTTACATTGACTCAGGACGCAAACAACACTTTGTGTGTGAGGGCTGTTGATTATGCAGGATGGAACAGCACACAAGCAACCACCTGGGTGCAGGAAGACTCAACAGCGCCAGCTGCAATAACAAACCTTGCAGCAACTGACAGGCCTAATGACAATGGAAGGACCATAAACCTAAGTTGGAGTGCTCCTAGCGATGGAAGCGGCTCAGGAGTTGCGAGCTATAACATCTATGTTAGCGATAGTGCTGCTATAACTGATGTCACCGGCATGACAGCTGTGAACTCAAGCGTGACTGGAACAACATTCAATGTAACCACTTATGGCGCAGGAAAGCACCAGTTGTTAGATGGAGAATCTTACTACATTGCTGTCACTCCTGTTGACAATGCAGCTAATGAGAACAAGACAGTTACTGACGCCGGGCCAACATCACCTTATACAGACCTCACAGTAACCATGGATGAGGGCTGGAACCTGGTATCAACACCATTCATCCCAACAAGCACGGCAATAGCTACTGTGCTAAGCAGCGTGCTCAACAACATGAGCATTGTGTGGTACTACGACGCTAGCAGTAGCTCGTGGCAGTTCTATGATGGAGCAGAAGGGGCAACAGACACCTTAAGCACATTTGAGGATGGAAAAGGTTACTGGATTAGCATGAGTGATGACGGTGTGAGCTTAACCTTTACAGGCAAGTTCGAGAGCACTGGAGGAACCACGCCCAAGAACTATAGTATAATAGCTGGATGGAACCTAATAGGAGCAAGGGTGTACGATGACACAATAGTAAGAACAGACTATCTAAGCATATATAATAGTGGTGGTGTTGATGTAGAGCCCGCTGCTCGCCTGTGGTCATTTGACATTGACAATAATCCGGCATACACAGATGTTAACACCTCTCAGACCATAACCAGAGGCTTTGGCTACTGGCTACGGAGCCCTGCAACAGGAACATATGAAGCAAGCTACTAAACAAATTTTTTTTATTTTTTTAATTAATTCAAAATCTAGTTAATAGTTAAAAATGAAACGGGGGATAATCACTAAGAAAAGGGTATTTAGAAGAGCCAGGCTATTTCTAACACCTTTTTTTTTATCAATTTTCCTTTTAGCATCACTCCTTCTTGTTTCTAGCGAAGGTCTTGTTTCTAGCGAAGGAATACCAATGCCTCAAGTCTTCTATGGAGTCGCTAGTTTAAATAGTAATCCTGCTCCTACAGGAACCATTGTCGAGGCTTATATTGACAGCGCACCTGCAGGAAGCACAACAACCGAAGCAGGCGGATCATACACGCTTGTTGTAACCGGAGCTGTTGGTGACATGGTCAATTTTAAGATATGCTCATTAACAGCTGGGACAGGCACATTTTCAGAGTATGGTGGGGAAACCAATCTTGATTTATCAGCCTCAGGCTCTTGCACTGCCACAGATACTGGCAATGGTGATGGAGGAGGTGGTGGTTCTGTTGCATTGCCAACCTCTAACTTGACGACAAGCAACAAGGAATCTCATTTTTACGACGCTATAAACGCCTCTGGAAAAGCAATATTTGCCATTGCCAATAATACAAAGCTCGCATTTACCAACATAGAGTTTAATGCTAATGCTAATCAAACGGTGAATAATGCACGCATAACTATCAGCGTGCTTAATAGCATGCCTTCTTATATAAGCTCTTTAAAAAACGTATATCAGTACCTTCTTGTTGAAACAGAAAACCTTGATAATCATGTTGAGAATATTGAGATAAGCTTCAGGGTGCTGAAATCCTGGCTTAGCAATAACAATTATGACAAGGCTAATGTGGCCCTGATAAGGTATTATGATGGCTGGACCACCCTGAAGACGAACCTTGTGAGCGAGGATGATGAATATGTTTATTACAAGGCTCAAAGCCCTGCCTTCTCAATATTTGCTATCAAAGTCTTGGAAATAGTTGAAAAGCCTGCTCTTCCTGGGGGCGATAATGCAACTCCTCCCATGCCTCCTTCACTCCCTGCAGAACAAGACCTAGGCGGTGCTAAAGACGCAACAGGAGGGCGGACCCAGATAAATGCTAAAGCCCCAATCCTGACTGGCATAATACTTCTTATTATCGTCATATTAATAATTATTTTAATAATCGCAAGGCTTAAAAGCAAGAAAAAACAAAAAATAAATGAAGAAAAAACAAGAATAGATGATTTAACAAGAATAGATGATTTCGAAAAAAGAGTGTGATGGTTTCCGAATATTAAAACTATATTAAAATTTAATGCTATGCCAAGATAAATCGAAGATACATATAAACTATAAAATAGGTGTGAAGGTTATTTTTTCGGGTGGAGGGATTTTAAAATGAGCAAAAAATCAGGTGGGTTGACGATATTACTAATACTGTTTATTTTGATTGCATCAGCGAGCTATGTTCTGGGAAGCCCAACGGTTTTTTACGGGACTCCGCGCGTCAACGGGGTTACTGTAATAACAGGAACAAATATCTCTCTCCTTGTGAACAATGTTTCTAGAACATCTGTGCTGGCAAATGCTTCTGCAGCAATTGTTTATCAAATTGAATGCCCTGACACAGATTTTCCTGCTGGTAATGCATCTTTTATGATAGAGAACCTGATTGCAGTCGGCTGGGGTTACTGTGACGGGGGTTCTAAATTGTTAAACATTAACGCAACAGACAACACTCCTCCTGTAAATACCTCCTCAATAAGCCCGACTTTATTGATATATGATAATTCTGGAAATGTTAATCTCTCTGGTGTTGGAACCTGCTCTGATGACGGCTATGGAATGAATGAGACAGGTCCTTACAGACTTGCTTACAAAGCCATGGGCTCATCTCCAGACACGAATTGTAATGTCGGAGGATATAATATTACAAATCTCACATGGGGCACTTCTAATGATATAAGCTTTGCAGGAGTAGCTGATAATTATTATTGCATACAGCTCCAGTGCCAGGACCTGGCAGGCAACATTGGCTATTATAATAGCTCAAATAATGTCTTGTATGACCCCACAGCGCCCACTATTAGCCTGGTTAATTCCAGCTTCAACACAAGCAACACTACACTATCCATTACTTTTAATTACACAGACAATACAAGCAGCAGCAATAATGCCAGTTGTACATTGTATGTTGATGGTATCAGTGTTGCAAGTAACAGCACCACCCTTAATTGGACCAACACTGTTCTAACAGCTTCTTCTGCACAGAGCGACGGCACTCACACAGCATATGTGAACTGCACAGACCTTGCCGGCAATATTGGCAAGAGTAGCACCACCCTTACTGTGATGATTGATACTGTTGCACCCACAGTTACTATTAGCAGCCCTGCTGCAGATAATTGGACCAGCGACAACACGCCCACAATTACCTTTAAGTTCATTGACAGCATCAGCCCAGGGGCTAGCTGTACTATTGATATCAATGGCATTGCTTATGGCATCAATACCGGCGTAGTTAATAACACGAACACGAATGTTGACGTGAACGCCAGCCTGGCTGAGGCTACTGGTTATTCCTTAAAGGTTAACTGCACTGATAATGTAGGAGGCAACCTGGGAAGCAGCTCTGCCAGGACGATTAATGTGGATACTGCTGCTCCTACTGTTAGTGCTTTAACTCCTGCGAATAATAACATCACCAATAACAACACTCCCGCATTCACATTCAACTACACAGATTCTTTGAGCCCGAATGCTAGCTGCATCCTGTATGTGAACAGTGTGAATAAAGGCAGTAATTCGAGTGTCTTGAATAACACTGCTACGAGCATAACTGCTGCTAGCATATCTGATGGCACTTATAATTGGAATGTGAATTGTACTGATTTAGCAAGTAATGCTGCAGGATCAGTTGCTAGGGCGATAACCATTGATACTGCTGCTCCTACTGTTAGTGCTTTAACTCCTGCGAATAATAACATCACCAATAACAACACTCCCGCATTCACATTCAACTACACAGATTCTTTGAGCCCGAATGCTAGCTGCATCCTGTATGTGAACAGTGTGAATAAAGGCAGTAATTCGAGTGTCTTGAATAACACTGCTACGAGCATAACTGCTGCTAGCATATCTGATGGCACTTATAATTGGAATGTGAATTGTACTGATTTAGCAAGTAATGCTGCAGGCAGCACAGTCAGAAGCATAACAATAGACACCACTGCACCGTCAATTACAGTCATTAATAGCAGCGATGTGACTTCAAGCAGCGCAACCCTGAATGTTGTGACTAATGAGAATGCGACATGCAAATACGCTACCAACGGAACATTCAACTTTTCTGCTTCAGGAACAGTATTCTCGACGACAAGTTCAACAGCCCACACAACATCGCTTTCAAGCCTAAGCGCCTCGACAGCATATAATTATTCTGTTAAGTGCAATGATACTGTGGGCAATATCATGTCAACTGCCAACTCGACTGATTTCACGACCCTTGCAGCAACAACGCCACACACAGGAGGAGGAGGTGGCGGAGGTGGATACTATCCTTCAAGTGAAACCTCTGCGCAACAGTCAATTGTTGCTGGCGGGAGCGGCTCATTCGATTTTACAAAGTTATACGTCACTGAAATTAATGTCACTGTCAAAAATGGCA